>Ga0180433_10008405_pt1 | contig 12853 bp, 17 predicted proteins | sample SS_ome_8_FD_132980 | JGI IMG/M metagenome (GOLD analysis project Ga0180433, IMG submission 132980) | Hypersaline lake sediment archaeal communities from the Salton Sea, California, USA - SS_1_D_1 metaG | ecosystem: Environmental > Aquatic > Non-marine Saline and Alkaline > Hypersaline >... | reverse complement strand
TTTTTAAACACAAAAACAATATTACAAAAAATAAAATAAAACTAATAATAATCATTAGTATATATTTTTGAAATTCACTTCTATTCATTATCATTTTAAAACTTCCTTTATTTGTTTTGCTAATTTTTTTCCTATCCCTTTTATTTCCATCAACTCTTTTTCATCTGCACTTGAAATCTTGTAAATTGAATTATCAAACTTTTCTAACAAGTGATTTCCTTTTATGGGACCAACTTTTGGTATCCTTGATATTATATCAAGCTTTACTTCCTTTACAGTTGCACCTCTTCTTATAGGTGTATAATCAATATTTTTAGTTGGTGTTTTTCCATCATAAAACTTTTCAACCATTCTACAAACCATTGATACATATAAATCTCCAACAAAAACAACTGATACTTTATGACGTGCTAAAATTGATACAACAGAACCAACAACAACACCTGGATTAACACCAAGATTTTTTGATATCATATCTTTGATACCGTCATATTCAATGAATAAAAATGGGTAATCAAAATTATCTTTTAACTCTTTTAATTGTTTATCAAGTTGTCCATTATAAACTGATGATATATAATCTCCACCTTTACGTTCTATACCTATTAAACCATCAGTTGTATATACATCTCCGCATTCTGAATTAACAACATCTATTCCACTAATCAATTTACATTTTGGTATATACTTTTCAAATAATGGAATTTTTTTATGTTCTCTATAATCAACACAAATCTTCATTTATACCTCTTCTATCAATTTCTTTTTTAATTAAATCAGCAGCCATTTTACACTGTTCATTTTTATTCTCCTCATAGTCCTTCATTGCATTTTTATATCCATCTATAAGTTTTTTATCATCTGCTTTTTTAAGATGTTTTTCCATTTTTTTAAGTTCTTTTTTTACATTAATCATTTTATAATCTCCTATTTAAAGAACATTGTGTGCAATATTTGTTATACCCTTTTCTCAGATATTTACAATCTGGAAATCTACCTTTTATTGTAGATACTTGATATGATGTTATTGCGTATTTGTAATCTTTCCAACTTAATTTTTTTATAAAAGATGTAATTGCTAAATCTGTATAACCCATCAACTTTAGAAATGATACTAACTCTATACGTTCTCTATGATTTGGATGTTCGTTCTTTGCAATTTTTTGTAAACATGGAACTCCAACTGCACATAATGATGGTGTTATCATACCAGACCTTGCTAATTCAAGATTATCAATACCATCTGTTTGATATCTTCTTGAATAGTTTGGTAAAAGTTTTATGATATCATCAACTGTTTTGTTTGATTTAGGTTTTTTTGGAAGCTCTCCTGGTTCTTTTGCAAGTTTTGATATATACTTTAAACCTTTATCAAAATCTTCAGGTGTTATATTTCTGCAATAAAACCCATTACTTTTTGGAATACCACCATGAAAACGAATATATTTTGATGTTGGATATCTAATTAAAAAATGCAATCTACCCATTGTTGGATAATCAATAGCTTCAATATTACATTTTTTAACTATTGCTTCTTGACAAGAATAAATCTTATCTTTAAGTTCTTGTTTTTCAAATTCATTTTTTGGTATAATATCTTTTAAAACCATAAAAAAATGAAATCCTTTCCCTCCACTGAAATTAATAACATATGGTATTTTATGTTCTTCAGAAAAATCTTTTAAATTTTTAACATTCTTATATGGAATACGTAATCCAAAATAAGAATCGATGTCGAAGACCATCGAATCAACAATCGGAGTTCTCATATCTTTGAATTTGTATGTACTCACGAAAAAAGGCGATTTCCCATTGAAAGTTTTAAAGAAACTGTCAAATGCAAACTGATTCTTAACGTATATTTGATTTGGGAATCCCACGAATCTTGGCAGTTCTTTAAACATTTTTTCTCCTACAAGTTTCAAGTGGATGATTTTTTGAGGGTACTATTTGAGAGATAGGACAATTTCAAAACAAGAATCACCCATTTCTTGCCTATTCTATTGATTCAACTTGTTCGACATCAATACTTAACACTAAACATTCATCACAATTATCTTTATACCTAATTGCAAATTTCATCAAAGCTAACATTATATTATCAGATACAATTGATATTTTACGTTCACCATCCACGTCCATGACAGTTAAAACATAACATTTTCCAACTGATATCATATCTTCTTTATTTTCTAAATTTTCTTTCATTTTTATCTTTCTCCTTCCATAACTTATTAAAAATATAATTATTGATATTATGATTAAAGGAAACAAAAAATTTGTTCCCAATAACCTAATCATTCGTCCTCCTTTGGAACATATGGTGGTATTAATACACCAAGTGTATAATCATCTGTTTTTTCATAAAACCAACCAGGACTATTTGTTTTAACTTTGATATTTACTTCTTTTGAAAAACTTCCAGCGATTTGTGGAATACCATAAGTAAAGAAAACATTCAATTCTTTACCTGATTTGATATCACCATTTGGATTGAATATAACATAATCACTGAAATTATGAAGGTCTCCAATACGTGTTGCAATCTTATCTCCTGATATAAAAAACTTATAAAATTCAGTTCCAAGAGAATTACCATAATTCGCAACATCTTTGAAATCCTGTAAATCAACACGTAAATACGTATCTAATGGAATCTTTGCTTCACCAATGATAGGAACTCCATCATCATTTATTTCGAATGGTAGACCCGTTAAAAGCTCTCCTTGTGGATTTTCGTAAGATATCTTTGCATTTATATTCTCACCAGTTATTGATATCTTTTCACCAACTTTTTCAAAAGTAAGTTCTGTTGTTGGTAAAATGTTTTTTACAACACTTAATGTTTTTTCTAAATCAAGAGCTATTGTTTCGTTTGAATCATCTATTTCATCAAAGTAAGATTTATTAATTTTTAAAAATCTTAGTGCTCTTCCATGTTGTTCTTTTTCTATTGAAAAAAGCATTCCATCTCTAACTGTTAGTGTACATTTTTTAAATGCGTCCTTCAGCATCAATTTTTCTAACAAATTTATTAATTTTTCTTGGGTTAATTTAAATTTCATTTTAATTCCTCCTGTGGATTTATAGGTCCTGTAAAAAAACAAAATCTATCTTCGGGAAGGGAAAATGTAAAAATACAGGACTTTCTATTCCACTAAATATCAAGACTCCAATCGTCTCCTCCATCTTTTTTATCTTCTTTTTTCTCTCCTTTTGTCTCCTCTTTTTTCGTTGGAATCTTCTCTTTTTTCTTTTCTGTTTTTTTTACTTCAATACCAGCCTCTTTTTCAAGTTCCTCTATTGCAGTTTGTTTTAATCCACGATTTGCAAGTTTTTTCAAAAGTTTTTTATGCTCAACATAAGCACTTTTTCCTGTTATATCTTCAGGTGGATATAGCATTTTGTAACCTGTTAATTTATATGGTTTCATGTTAAACTTATTACCTTTATGTGATAGATAAATGATAGTATCAACTCTATGCATATTATCTTTCTCACCTGCAGGTCTATATCCAAGGTCAAAGAATATTGAATCTTTGTTTCCTTCTTCTCTAATTTCTGATGTAAAAACAACATTCCAAGGCATTCTTTTGATTTTATCAATCCAGTTGAAATTATGGAAATACTTAATAATTGTCCAATCACCCCAACCTTCTAATGCACGATAGGCTGTTGTATCTTCTTTCATTGCTTTTACATCTGCACGTTTCTTTGCAAAGTATTCTCCTAGTGATTCTCCATATGCAAGTCTACAATAATAATCTTGAACTGATTTCCATGCATCTTCTAACAGTTCAACAACTAACCAACCAAGTTTTCCTGTTTTCTTATAATGTTCATCAAGAATTTTATCTGATGTTGATGTGCAAGAAACAAGTTCTTCATATGTATTAATTGGAAAAATCTGAACAGAATCTCCACGATATTTTTCTGGTATGTTATTGTAAAGTTTTGTAATGCCTGTTGGTCTATCAGGATAAATGATACACATTTTCAAATCTTCTGGTTTTACACCTTGCTCATCTAACCATTCAAGAATACTAATGTAGAATGTTGATTTTCCTGTATTTGATTCACCAAACACAATCATCTTTTCTGTATCTGCAGTTTCGATAGCAAAATCTTTTATGGAGATAGGTTTAACCAACTCCTTCTTCCATAAATCTTCAGGTTCTTTATCCATTGTTTGTTTTTTAATAACCATCTAAAACACCTTATATTGAAAAATCAACATCTTCGTCGCTTTCTTCTTTCTTTGTTTCTTTTGATTTTTCTTCTTTAGTTTCTTTTGGTTCATCATCTGATAAATCTGCTACTTCTTTACCACCTGATACAGGTTTAACAACAAGTTCTCTTTTCATTGATAATTCTGTTGGCATCTGAAAATGATTTGTCCATCTTACTGTACCTTTTTTATCAATATCAATTGTTCCACCAAACTTAACAATAGAACCTTGTGAATAAATGATATCGTTTGGGTGTAAAAATATTGTAAATGAACTACCTGCAATTGAATCATCCATCACTGAATATCTACCATATTCTGAACCATCATCTCTTTCTCCAACAGCATCATCAATTATTGTTGCTTCAATTATTTTAATATCTGTTGGTGATTCTGATTTATTTAAATCCATTTCTCCGATACCTATATTGATATCTTTATCAGAAATTTCTTTGTTGAAAAAATCTTCAAATGTTGGCATCTTATGTTCTACTTTTCCAAAAGTTGCTCTATCTGATGTTATTTCAACACCCCAACTTTTTTCTTTACCTATTAGTGATGTTCTGTAAACTTTTCCTGGAGTTAAATTTTCAATGTTTTTTGCGCCATCTCTCCAAAATGTTCCAGCTGCATATTGAACTTCTCCAAGAACTTCGTTGCCCTCTTCATCTTCTCCTATTTCTTGTATGAGACAAGCAATATCTCCAACAAAAGTATTTTCACCTTTTAATGTTAAACCTCTGACTCTTGGATATGATATAGGTTTCAAAAAATAATCTGTTGTTACACCCGATGAAGAATACTCTCTGTAAAGAATAGCCCATGCATATCTAATTTTAAAATCATCGTTTTCCATTACTGATATACTTTCGTCTGATTCAATTATTTCTTTCAAACGAGCTAATAGTGTTTCTACTGGTACTTTTTTTGCTTCACTTAATTTTTTTAATCCATCTTGGATATCTTTTGGTATTTTTGCCATATTTTCTTTCCTCCAATTATTTTACATCCTTTATTTTTTTCAAATAAGCAACATCACCGATGTACTTTCTTTTGAAAAATTTGTCTTTTTCGTATTTTAACATACTTATTTCTAACTCTGGTAATATCTCTAACTTCCTTAGATTATTATCAGCAGTTTCTTTAGAACAGTTGTCCCACAAATACTGCAAGTTTTCAATCATGGTAAGCCTTCTTACCCAAACATCATCTCGAACAAATTTTTTCATTTTTATTTGTTTATCATATTCGTTTATTGATGTTCTAATTATCTTATGTTTTCTTGCACGTTCTGTTGAACTAACTATTAAAAGTGATTCAATACTAATGATAAGGTTTTTCCAAATTGGTTCAAAAGTCATTCTTGCATACAAAACATCACTCATATCAATTGTAGTTCTACGATTTAATATTGCATGATGGATTGCTAACTTCATAAGAGTTTCATATAATCTACTGATAAAATGTTCAAGTTTTTCTCTTGCTTTTGGAGACGCATCGAGAATTTTTTGGGCAAATAAATCAATTACAAGTAACATTCTTTTATCTATTTTTTCTGGTATTTCAATACATATTTCATCTTTCTTATAATAATTGATAATTACTTCTAATCTTCTTCTTATAAATTCAAAATCATCTGTAAATTTTTTTGATGGATTAATATTTGCACTCATTTTTTTAATTATTTTTAATCTATCTTCGAGTGTAACATCTTCAAAAATAGCAATAACTCTATCAACAAATCCTGTTTTTAAAATCTTATCAACTAATTTATCTGGTGGATATGTAAGTAAAACAAATGATGCGTGTGGTTTGAATTGTATAAGTTCAGTTCCAAGTTGTTTATTGATTTCACAAGAACTACCATCAAGGGAATTCATTGTTATCTGCATATAAGTCATATTCTTTTTACTAAATTCTGATGTGTAATCAAAAATAACTGATGCTTCTTCCATACCAATAATATCAGCAGTTTTTAATAAACCATCAACAACAACTTTTTCTTTCTTTTCTGTTATAACAGTTCCAATTAAACCTGCATCAGTTGATTCAGTTAAAGATTGAAAATTTAAATCTAAACCTTTTGCCATATCTACAACAAAATCATATCCAGCACCTTTTCCTGTTCCTTGTGGTTTTATTAAAAGAAGATGAACTCTTGGGTCTATTTTTCTTGCACCCATTTTATAATAAATATTTTTACATAATGCTTGTCCAAGTATTACATGAAGAGAAATCCTTCCATACAACTCATTTTTAAAGCTGTATTTGTTGAAAACATTAAGATAGTCTTTTATCAATTTGTCACCAAAATCTGATGACCTTATTGCTCTCTTCATTATACCTCCTATTTACTTTTCTCAGCGTGTTGAGTAAATTCATAAATGATTTTTTTCTTATCCTTTGAAAAATCAGTATAAATATTAAAGTAAGTTTTCTTAGAAGAATCAATACCTAAATCATCTGCAATTTCTTTTGGTATTGTTAGAACAGGGCTACTTGAACCAATGTAAAAAGAATTAGTATTTCCTCTAAATTTTCTCACCATTTTTATCTCTCCAAGAATAAGTTTCCAATATTGGAAACAAATAAATTATTTGGTAAAAATATTGAATGAGATATTTGTTTAAATAGTTTTTTAGATTTTTAAATGTTTATAAAAAAAGATAAATAAAAGGTTTGGGTGTAAGAAGGAAACAAATAGGCATGAGGAGTAATGAATTTTAACTGTTCCCTTCTTACATATTAATTATTCAACTAAACGATAAACAAAGTTGCCACTATCGTCAAGTTTTCTTTCTGCAAGACCTCTTGTTATAAGATAATCCAAAGATGCACGAACACGTTGTTCTGATTTGTTTATCTCATTTGCTATGTTTTCAACTGTTGGAATAAAACCATACTTAACTGTTCTAACTCCACGTTTAACGTGTGCAAGTTCTTCAGCTCTTATCCAAGTCTTATATTTTTTACTAAACCCAACACAGTCCGAAGATGGTTTTCTGACTCCTCTTCCTTTCTTTTTTGTTCTTCTAATTGAAAGAAAAAATTTACTAGTGTCAACACCTTCTTTAATATTAATATATTTAAGATATGTATTTAGATATTTTTGTATTGTTTCTTTCTTAACTTTTGGATGATGTTTTCTCATTATATCTTCTAAATATAATCTTGAATATCCTTTCTTTATAGCTTCTACTAATTCAGTTAAAATAAAAGTATCTATTTTTACATTATCAAATCTTGTTGGTTTTGTTTTTTTTCTACTAACTGAATAGTTTGGAATTTTTATTCCATTTTTTCTTTTAATATAATTTCTATATGTTGATGGTAAACAATTCCAAGTTGTTTCTGTTGAATTTGGATAATATTTTTTTATTATTTCTTTCAATACATCTGTATCATCATTTTCTGACAAAACAAAAGGTTCTATTTCATCGTATATGTTTTTATAAATAACTGAATTATAAACATTATCAATTTTTTCACCTTTGTCTTTTGGTTCAATATATGGTTTTGTTTCTTTTTCTTTTGTTATACAACCAGTTGATACAAATGGTTCTTCTTGCAAATGTGGTTGTGATTGTGTTGTAACAATTGGTTTTACTTCTATTTTTGATAAATCATGCTTTTCTTCTCCAGCATCCTTTTTGATGAGTTCGTAAACATCACCAAATATTTCTATTTCTTTTATTTGACCTTTTATAACAGTCAAAAGATTTGCTTCAATTTTCATATTCTTTTCCTCCATAAGAAATTTTAGTGTATTCTTCTATTATTTTTTCTTTTAACAATTTTTCAAAATCTTTAAGTTCAGAAAACAAATAAACAAAATTATCTTTTAGAATAATATCTGTTTGTAGTAACTTTGTCATTTCATCTGTTTTTCTAAATATAACTTCATTTTCTTTTATATAATCTCTATAAAATTCAAGTATTTTAATAAATATTGAAACTTCATATATAGTATTATCAAAAGGTTTTGGTCCAAACGGTTTTAATGTTTCAGGTAAACTTAATTCTGTTACCATTCTATACCTTAATGTTTTATAATTCATTCTTTTTAAAGATATATCACGTAAAATATAATGCATTTCATCTATTGGTTCTTTTGATATATCTCTTCTTTTTCCAAAACTTGCTTCTAGTGGTATTACTTTTGTTTCCCAAGGTTGTTTTTCTTTACTTTCAAAATATGGTGGACTATATCTATACAATAGCACTTTTAAAATCCTCCTTTGTTTCTTTTAAAAATTGTTTTATATAAGGGTCATCAATCTCCTTATCTTTTAAATAATCATACAATGATAATCTTTGAGATATACTTAGATGACTTTCTTTACAACTATCCCCTCTTAATGCAAGATATAAAATGCGTACCATTAATGGCTTGGGCATTGTAAAAGATTGATATCTATGTACACCTTTCAAACACTTTAAGATTGCACCATTTACTGATATATTATATGTTGATTCTAACTGTTCTGTGTTATCAACAATAATGGTTACGTCTTCATCTTTCATGTGTATTGTTGGATTTTTCATTAAAATTTAAATATCAAGTTTAATATATAAATGTTACCTTATTTTTAATATTTTAGAGGGTAGATGGTAAAAATGGAGTTTGATATAAATGAAAACCAAGAATACCATCTACCTTTCTCCATACTATTCATCTTCATTGTCGTCTATTTTTGGTAAGTGATTGATATCATATAATCCTTCTTCATCAACTACTGTCCAACCAAGTCTAACACCATTTTTATCAAAGCATTTTTTTATTCTTGGTCTTCTAAATTTAGTTTTTCTCTGTAATTGATATAATGCTTGACTTATTTTTGGTTTCAATGGTTCTAGTTCTGGGAACACTGTTTGGATTTGTTTTTCTATATCTTCTTTTTTGATATATTTCAAACCCATTATTTTACTCTGTTTGATTATTTCGAATACAGTTTTTTGTATTCCTGTTTGATATTTTTTTGACATTTTTTAAATCCTCCTTTTTTGTTTTTCTAAATGATTTTATGTGTAATATTGATGATAGTATTATCATTGGTAATAATAATGTATAAATTATGTATTCTGTAATTCCTTCACCAAAATGATTGAAATATACAACTACTACACCATCGTTTAACATTGCAACATATAAGAAAATATAAAAGTTGATTGTTATCATCAACATTATTATAATTCCTGATATCTTGATTATTTCTTTTCTTATTCTCAACACATCACTTCCTTATATAACCACATGAACATTTGTTTCCAACAATTAACTTACCACAACGAGGACACGTTATAGAACCACGTATAGTGGTTTTATTTTGTTTTTGGTGTATTGATAAGTGTGGTTGCTTTTTTTGTTTAGAAACGGTTTGTGTGCGTTTCTGTGGTTTCTTCTGATTTGGTTGTTGTGGAATGTTGAGTTTACCTGTGCTAACTACTTTCCAACCAAAGAATGTAAATATCAATAGTATTACAACTGTTGTAAAATCTGCTGATTGTATAAATGCCATTACATCTCCACCATATTTTCCTATGGTTAGAAAAGCATATGCAATCGTTACAATAAAACCTGTAACGAACAGATTCTCTATCAACTTTCTTCTTTTTGGATTCATATTACTTAACATTGCTTCTATTCCCATTTATATCAACTCCTAACTTGCAATATTTCCAGATTGAACTATACCATCAGAAATGAGTTTTTGTTTAACCCATTCCTTTATTTCTTCATCAGTATATTCATCTGGAACATCATTTATTATTACTGTTTTATTCCAAACTTTTATTTTTCTTTGTCCCATATTTTCACCTTAATTTTTAAGCTCTGTTCTTAGAACTTTTAGTAGTGTTTTAGGTAGTTGTTGAAAATCATCTACTTTTACTTTATTTATATAATCTTCTGGCATTTTATATGATTTACCTGCACCAATATTTATTAGTTTTATACCTTTCTTTTTTGCTTCTTTTTGTGCATTGATTGTGTCTTGTATAGCTGCTCTACCACGATATTCAGTTGCAGCAGGTGCTCCATCTGATATTACTATCATAAGTTTTTTCTTTGTGTGTATATTCTTGAAATATTCTATTCCTGTTCTGATTGTATCTCCATCACGATTTTCTCTCCTATATCGTATAGTTGATAAATCATAACAAGTTTTGTTGTCATTCCATGTTTTTAAAACTACATGGTCAACACCACATCCATCTTCATCTGCAGAGTATCCAACTATCATATGTTTTATTTTCAATTTACTTAATGTTTCATGTAGAATTATAGAAGTTCTTCTTGCATGTTCAATTCTGTCATCTCTACCCATTGAACCACTGCAATCAACAAGTAAAAGAACACTAACGTTACCAACATCTTTTTCGTTTTTCTTTTTGAATATTCTTGTATCTCCATTTGTTATATATCTATATGCTTTTTTACTGTTCAACTTTCCTGTTCTTTCACCATTTGACCATCTTCTTCCGTATATCATAAGTTTCTTCATTTCTCTTACTAATTGATTGATTTCTTTATTATATTTTATAATATATCTGCTATATGATGATTCATCACCTGTTTCTGGCATATGATGACTTAATGGCATTTTTTCAAGTTTTATTTTTTCAAGTTCTAAAAAATCTTTTGATTTTAAAGATATTGCTTTTGTGTTTATTTTCTTTACATCTTCACAAAGTTTTTCTAAATCTTTTTCATCTTCTGATGATTTAAAATATCTTGATGTGCTTGTTCCTGGTTCTGCATCATCTGAACCACCTGGTATTCCAGATTCTCCTCTACCCTTTGATGGTTTTCCTTTTTTACCTTTTGATGATATTTCTTTCCCATCAGTTGATAATTCACTATCTTTTTTTGTTTCCATAGGAATACCAAATTTTGTTGTTTCAGGTAGTTTTTCTATTTCTTTAATTGCTTTTTCAATGTTTTTCTTTACTTGTTTTTCTGGTAGAATACCAATATCTAATTCTTCATCATATTCATAGTAATCATATTCACAAGCTTCCTTTAATGCTTCAATATCTTTTTCTGTTAATCTTTCATAAAAGATATCATAAACTTTTGGTAGAACATTAAGTGATGCTGTTAAATCTTTTGATTTAATTACAGGTTTTATTAGCTTTGATGCTTTTTCCATTTTTTCCATATCATCTTTTGATAAATCAAATTTTGTTTCATATCCTGAAACATATGCTAATAAACCTTCTACTGGGTTTTTGTAAGTTGTTTTTCTTGTTATATCATTATGTATCATATGCATTAATCTTCCTGCACCTGGGTGAGATACAGTAATCAATGTATTAACTCTATAATCTTCTATGATATTCAATATACCTGATGCAAATTTCATATCAAGTTTATTTTCTTTTATTACTTTATCACATCTATCAAAATCAATAGAAGAATAAAGAATGTGTGAAGATTCATGTATTTGGAATGCATATAATTTTCTTATCTCTTCAATTGATATTTCTTTTGGTATTGGTAGTTCCATAAATGATTTTGTAACGAAACAACCTTTACCATATCTAATTGGAAAGTTTCTTTTTGTTATTGAGTAATTACGGTTTTCCAATCTTGTTCTCATGTAATCTAATGCATCACGTGAAACTTTTGTTTTAGAAATAGTTTTTAACAACATTTAGGATATCCTCCATTTCACCAAAATCATCTGAAACATTTAGAGTTACTCTTGCACAATCAATTGGTTTGTAATTGTTTGCAACTAACATTTCAGCAAATTCAAGTAGATGTGCAGTTGATATTGAATGAGTGAGTTTTCCATCTTTTTGCATTGTTCTTGTGTCGTTTGCTATATTAACTAATTTCAATGATTGTTCTGGGTTTAAACCTGTATTATTTTGAATCAATTTGTTTTCACTATGTTTTAATAAATAATCCATATCAATGATAAGATTGAATCTTCGTCTGAATGCATAATTAAGTTCTGTAGTTCCACAATAGTTTGGGTTAATCGATGCAAATACTCTGAAACCATCTTTTGCTTTAATCTCTTCGTTGTGATGTTCTTTTATTGTAAGTGTTCGTCTGAAATCTAAAATCTGATGCATTACTGAAAGAACTTCTGGTCTTGCCATATTTACTTCATCAAAAACAATCCATGCTCCTTCTTTCATTGCAATAACTAAAATACCATCAATCCATGATGTTTCATCATCTTCTATTTCATGGTGTCCAACTAATTCAGTTTTATCTAATTCAACATCACAGTTTACAGTGTAAAGTTTTTTACCATAATGTTTTGCCATTTCTTCAACAAGAAATGATTTTCCACAACCAGTTGGTCCTTTTAAAAGAACATTCTTTTGATTTTCAATACCATACATCATCAATGATACTTCATTATTTGTTTCAACAAAAGCTGTTTTTGGTGTTTTAATTTTTACAATTTTTGGTTTTGATGTTTTCGCTGTTTCTTTTGATTCTTTTTTTGTTTGTTTAATTTTTGTTTCATCTATTTTAGATTCACTTAGTTTTTGAACTGTACTAACAATTTCTGAAACAGTACGATATCTATGTGTTTGCCATTTATCTTCTACCTTTAAACACCAACTATATGTTCCATTTTTGTTGTATCTTATAAATCCATA
>Ga0180433_10008404_pt1 | contig 12853 bp, 11 predicted proteins | sample SS_ome_8_FD_132980 | JGI IMG/M metagenome (GOLD analysis project Ga0180433, IMG submission 132980) | Hypersaline lake sediment archaeal communities from the Salton Sea, California, USA - SS_1_D_1 metaG | ecosystem: Environmental > Aquatic > Non-marine Saline and Alkaline > Hypersaline >... | reverse complement strand
TGCACCTCGTTGTAGTAATCCACGCCGCCCTGGAAGCCGACCATAAAGATGGTCACGGGCGGGATCTCGATGCCGCCAAAGGTGCCGACCTTACCGGTCTTGGTCATCCCGGCCGCCGCGTACCCGGCCAGGAAGGCCGCTTCGTCGGTGGCGAACGTCAACCCCAGCACGTTGTCGAGGGGCGGGTCATAGGCAAAGTCGACGATGGCGAAGTTCGTGTCGGGGTTCTGCTCGGCGAACGTCGCCGTGTCCTCACCGAGCAGGAAGCCGACGGTGACGATAATGTCGTAGTCCTGATCCAGGAACTGGGTGATGTTGACCGCATAGTCGGTCTGCTGCTGCGATTCGAGGTAGGCAACCTCCACGCCCAGCTCCTCCTCGGCCATCTCCATACCATGCCAGGAAGTGGCGTTGAAAGACTTGTCGTCGATGCCGCCGACGTCGGTCACCATACCGGCCTTAAAGGCCTCGGCGGGCGCCTCTTCTTCGACTTCCTCGGGCGCCTCCTCCGGGGGCGCTTCGGTCGGCTGAGGGCCGCAGGCTGCCAGCAGCGTGACGACAGTCAGTAAACTTATGCATGCCAAAAGCCACTTGCGCATTTCTATTCTCCTCCTAATCTAAGTTGTGTTTGACCGTTCTCCGCTCGCTCGTTCAATGGGGAACAACAGGGGACACTTTTGCTCTACACTCACCTCCTTTCGCCAGTACGTGAAAGTCGAGCTCAGCAAGACGTACGTATTATAGCGAATTTGGGAATAAAGGCAAGTGGGCGCCCTCCACCGCCACATTTCGCGGCCCGGTGTCTTGACATTCAGCCATTTTCCCGTATACTAACTTGTGCAAAACATGCAATGTGCAGTGCGTATGCCACCACACGGGGCCGATCGTGTCTTGCGTCCCACCTTTTGCGCAAAGGAGGCTTCAATGGCCCAAACGGGTAGTTCGCAATCCCCTGTCCTGGAGCTCCACGGCATCACCAAGGCCTTCCCCGGCGTCCTGGCCAACGACCACATCGATTTGACTCTCGAAGATGGCGAGATCCACGCCCTCCTGGGCGAGAACGGCGCGGGCAAGACCACGCTGATGAACGTCCTCTACGGCCTGTACGCCCCCGACGAGGGCCAGATCAGTGTCCGCGGCCGGCCGGTCGAGATCCACGAGCCCAACGACGCCATCGCCCAGGGCATCGGCATGGTCCACCAGCACTTTATGCTCGTCCCGGTGCTGACCGTGACCGAGAACGTCATGCTAGGGGTGGAATCGATCAAGAACGGCATCTTCCTCGACCAGGCCACCGCCGCCCGGCGCATCCGCCATATCTCGGACCAGTATGGGCTCGAGGTCAACCCTGACGTCTACGTCCGGACGCTGCCCGTGGGCGTCCAGCAGCGGGTGGAGATCATCAAGCTGCTGTACCGCGAGGCAGATATCCTGATCCTGGACGAGCCAACGGCAGTCCTGACCCCCCAGGAGGTGGAGGAACTCTTCAAGGTGATCCGATCCCTGGTGGCGCAGGGCAAATCGGTGATCTTTATCACCCACAAGCTGAAGGAGGTGATGGCCATCGCCGACCGGATCACCGTCCTGCGCAACGGGCGGGTGGTGGGTACGACGAGGCCAGCCCAGACGAGCGAGCAGGAACTGGCTTCCATGATGGTCGGCCGGCAGGTGCTCCTCCAGGTGGACAAGGGACCCGCCTACCCCGGCGAGCCGGTGCTGAACGTAGAGGATCTGGAGGTGCTCGACGACCGGGGCAACCTGGCGGTGCGCGGCGTCTCTTTCGACGTGCGCGCCGGCGAGGTGCTGGGGGTGGCCGGCGTCCAGGGGAACGGCCAGACCGAGCTGGTGGAGGCGCTGACGGGCCTCCGGTCAGCAGCGGCGGGCCAGGTGCGCATCCTGGAGGCCGATATCACCAGCGCATCTCCGCGCCAGGTGCTGGAGCAGGGAGTGGCCCACGTGCCAGAGGATCGCCAGCGGGACGGGCTGGTGCTCAGTTTCCCCGTCGCCGACAACTTGATCCTCAACACCTACTACCTGCCGCCCTTCGCTCACCTGGGCACGCTGAATCAGGAGGCCATCCTGACGGCGGCGGAGCAGCGGGCGCGCGAGTTCGACGTGCGCACGCCCAGCACGCTGACGCCGGTCTCCAGTCTCTCCGGCGGCAACCAGCAGAAGGTCATCGTCGCCCGGGAGTTCTCGCGCCCGATCAAGTTGCTGATTGCCTCCCAGCCCACGCGCGGGCTGGACGTGGGCTCGATCGAGTACATCCACCAGCGCATCATCGAGAAGCGGGACGAGGGGACCGCGGTGCTGCTGGTCTCGCCGGAGCTGGACGAGGTGATGAGCCTCTCGGACCGCATCGCCGTCATGTATGAAGGGAGAATCGTAGATATCTTACCCGCCGAGCAGCCGACCAAGGAGGAACTGGGCCTGCTGATGTGCGGGTGGGAGGAGTATGCCGATGCAAGCGTCGCCTGATGGACAACTCCCCTCCGCTTCGGGGGGGGTACGCGTGGGTCTGGTCACCGACATGGGCCGGATCGACGACGGCACCTTCAACCAGTACGCCTACGAAGGGCTAATGCGCGCCGTGGAGGAACTGGGACTCCCGTTCGAGGTCATCGAGACCGATCCCCAGACCAGTGTCGAGGCCAACATCCGCGAAATCATTAAACGGGGATGCACCCTCGTCGTCACCGTGGGCTCTTTGAAGGCGGCAACGGCGGTGGAGCGGATGTCGAAGCGCCACCCGGACGTGCACTTTATCGCCGTCGACTATGAGCCGCTGCCTGAGAGCAAGAACATCACCGGGCTGATCTTTGCCGAGGACCAGGCCGGGTTCCTGGCCGGCGCGCTGGCGGGGCTGATCACCGAGCGGGGGACCGTGGGCTTCGTCGGAGGAATGGACGTGCCGGCGGTGCTCAAGTTCCAGCACGGGTTCGAGCACGGCGTGGGCTTCACCAACCGGCGCGCGACCGTGGTCCAGAAGTACACCGACTCCTTCATCGACGAGCAGCTCGGCGAGCAGGCGGCCGGGGAGTTGGTCCGCCAGGGGGCCGACGTGATCTTCGCCGCCGGGGGCGAGAGCGGCAGCGCGGCCCTCCGCGCCGCCACCCAGCAGGGCGTGTGGGGCATCGGGGTGGATCAGGACGAGTGGGTGACGACGTTCCAGGACGGGCAAGTCCCCGGTGCGGAGCGGCTACTGACCAGCGCCGTCAAGCGGGTCGACCAGGCAGTCTACGCCGCCGTCGCCAAGTGGGTGCAGGGAAAGCTCCAGGGCGGGGTGCTGCGCTTCGACCTGAGAAACGAGGGCGTCGAGCTGGCCCCCTACCACGCCGCCGACACGGCTGTGCCCTCCGAGGTGCGGGGCAAGATCCTGGAGGTGACCGAGGGGCTGCGCAGGGGACACGTGCGCACTCGGGTGGGACCACAGGGAGAGCCCGTGGTGGAGGGGTTCCTGCCACGGTTGATGGCCTGGAACTGGCAGGCGGCGCTGATGCCGGTCCTGGCGATCGTCACCGCGCTCATCGTCGGCGCGCTCTTCATCGCTGCCTTCGACCCCAACGTATGGGAGGCCTTCGGCGAGGGGATTGGGAGGGGGCTGGGCGTGGCCTGGCAGGCCATCGTCCAGGCATACACCGCGCTCTTCCAGGGAGCCTTCGGCAGCCCGGCCCGCATCGCCGAGGGGATCCGTATCTACAGCCAGACCGGGGACAGCGTCGAGCTGCTGGGGGCAATCCGCCCGTTGACGGAAGGGTTACGCATCGCCACCCCCTACATCTTTGCCGGGCTGGCGGTCGCCTTCGGCTTCCGCGGCGGTCTGTTCAACATCGGCGCAGAGGGCCAGTACTTTATCGGCGGGCTGGCCACGGTGTTTGTCGGCTACAGCGTCAAGGGGCTGCCCTGGTTCATCCACCTGCCGCTGGCGTTGGTCGCGGGGATGGCCGGCGGAGCGATCTGGGCAGCCATCGCCGGTTTCCTGAAGGCCAAGGTAGGGGCGCACGAAGTGATCAACACGATCATGCTCAACTACATCGCATTCCAGTTGGCCGATTACCTTTTGCAGGTGGGCGGGCCGATGGCGCGTCCCGGAGATTCGCGACCCATCAGTCCAGCGATCGAAGTCTCCGCCTACCTGCCTCAGTTCTTCCCCAACAACCTCTCCATCACCATCAACGTCGGCCTCATCCTGGCACTGGTCGCCGTGGCCGTGGTGTATTGGCTGCTGTTCAAGACGACGCTGGGTTTCGAGATTCGGGCCGTGGGGGCCAATCCCCGCGCGGCGCGGACCGCCGGGATCAGCGTGGCCCGGAGCTTTGTCGTGGCCATGGCGATCAGTGGGGCTTTGGCCGGGCTGGCCGGCGCCCACGATATTCTGGGCGTGATCCACTACATGCCCAACGCCTTCGGTTCCGGCTACGGCTTTGATTCGATCGCGCTGGCACTCTTGGGCAAGAGCCACCCGGTCGGCGTCCTTCTGGCGTCGCTGTTGTTCGGCTACCTGCGCGCCGGCGCGCAGCGTATGCAGGCGCCGCCGGCCTTTGTGCCCATCGACATCATCTCGGTGCTGCAAGCGCTGATCATCATCTTTATCGCCGCCCCGGAGGTTGTCCGGCTCATTTACCGGATCCGCGCTCCGAAAGAGGCAGAGGAAGCGGTCTTTACCCGGGGCTGGGGAAGTGTGTAGACAGGTTTCAGATTGCAGATCTACGGTCTCAGGTTGACAGGCAGGCATCCGTAACCTGAGCCCCTTAAGGGGGTGGAATGTGAGCACGACGGTATGGGAGCAAAGCACAGCCCGGGGCGGGATTTCGACCCGGCGGGCGCGCACGTACGGGCTGATCTTCATCGGCGTGGGCTTGCTGATCTTTCTGCTGTTTGCACGCACGGCCAATGGGGATCAGACGTCAGTATTCGTACTCAACCCGACCCGGTCACAGGCACTTGCGGTGCCAGACGTGCCCATTCCCACGCTGGCGGGGCTGTACGGACTGGCACTGGTTTGCGTCTTTGCCGGGGCCTGGCAACTGGCGCGGGGCTTCCGCAACGTCAACCTGGCGTTGGGCGGCGCGGCATTGCTCTTCGTGCTGGGCTTTCTCACCTGGGCCGCCCGCGACGGCTCGCTCAACCTGACCGGCCTCCTGAGCAGCACGCTCCTCCGAGCCGTCCCGATCGCGCTGGCGGCGCTCTCCGGAGTGCTGTGCGAACGCTGCGCGGTCGTCAACATCGCTATCGAGGGCATGATGCTGGGGGGCGCATTCTTCTCCGCGTTGCTGGGGAGCGCGGCGGCCAACATCTGGGGCTGGCCGTCGTGGGCATCCATGCCCTTCGGCCTGCTCAGCGGGATCATTGCCGGCGCCGTCCTGGGGCTGCTCCTGGCCGTCCTGGCTGTCCGCTTCAAGATCGACCAGATCATCGCCGGCACCGCGATCAACATGTTGGCGACGGGCCTCACCAGTTTCCTGAGCGCCCGTATCCTGGCCAAGTTCCAGAATCTGAATAACGCGGGTATCCTGCCGCGGGCACCGATCCCTCTGCTGGTCAGAATCCCGGTCATCGGGCCGATCTTTTTCGAGCAGAACGTACTGATCTACGTCCTGTTCATCCTGGCGGCGGTGATCCACGTCATGCTGTTCTACACCCGCTGGGGCTTGCGCACCCGGGCAGTGGGTGAACACCCGCGGGCGGCCGACACGCTGGGCGTCGACGTGTTCAAGAACCGGTACGTCAACGTGACGCTGGGCGGCATGGTGGCGGGGTTGGCCGGCGCGTTCCTGATCCTGGGCTCGGTCGGCCGCTTCGACGAGCTGATGACGGCCGGCAAGGGATTCATCGGCCTGGCGGCGCTCATCTTTGGCAAGTGGATGCCCTTCGGCGCCCTCGGCGCGGCGCTCATCTTTGGCTTTGCCGACTCGCTGCGGACGAAGCTGGCCATCCTGGAGGTACCGATCCCATCCCAGTTTCTGCTGATGGCGCCCTACCTGGTGACCATGATCGTGTTGGCCGGCGTGGTTGGCGAGGCGATCCCGCCCGCCGCGGATGGTGAGCCGTACGAGAAGCAGTAAGGAGGCAGGAGGCAAGAGGCAGGGGGCAAGAGGCAGGAGGGGAGCAACGTTGAATTACGAAGAGTGGGTGGCACAGGTGCCGGAGAGTGTCAAGCGAGATTCTCTCTGGAACTTCCAGGTTTACCCGAAAGCGCTTCTGCTCTCCGACCTGGTCTGGGAGGATACTGACCGGATGATGAAGGATCCACGCGGCAGAGTGATCGCCAGGCAGCTTATCCGCAGCGCGGGTTCGATTTGTGCAAACATCGAAGAAGGACATGGACGCGGGTTCGGTAAGGATAATGCCTACTTCCAGCGCGTCGCCCTGGGTTCGGCGCGGGAATCCCGCGGCTGGTATTACCGTGGCCGTCGCTTCCTGACCGGCGAGGTGTGCGACCACCGTATCCAACTGCTCGACGAAATCATCGCCGCTCTGGTCCTCTCATCCGGCCAACAGCGCCAATACCGCAAACGGTAACCCCATGCCTTGCATCCTGCATCTTGCCTCCTGCTTCCTGCATCTTGCCTCCTGCTTCCTGCATCTTGCATCCTGCATCTTGCTTCCTGCATCTTGCATCCTGCATCCTGCATCTTGCATCCTGCATCCTGCATCCCGTACCTCTCACACACTCAGGAGTGAACCATGCGCACGTTGATCCGTAACGTGACGGCCATCACGCTGGATGGGGATGACCACGTCCTCCGGGACGCGGAGATTGCAATTGAGGGCCAGAACATCCTGGCAGTGGGCCAGGCCCCACCGGGCTTCGCCGCCGACGAGGTGATCGACGGCCGGGAGCACCTGGCGCTCCCGGCCTTGTTCAACGCTCACACGCACGCGGCGATGACGCTGGAGCGAGGTTGGGCCGAGGATCTGGCCTTCGAGCGCTGGCTGAACGAGAAGATCTGGGTGGCCGAGTCGGCACTGGAGGAGGAGGACGTCTACTGGGGCGCGGCGCTGGCCTGCTGCGAGATGATCCGCGGCGGCGCCGTCGGCTTTGCCGATCACTACTTCTGGATGGACCAGGTCGCCCGCGCTGTCGAGGAGAGCGGGATGAAGGCGCTCCTGGCCTGGTGCCACTTCGGCATCGGAACGGAGCACGAGCTGGGGCAGAAGACCTTCGAGGAGACGGTCGCCTTCGTCGAGCGATGGAAGGGCGCGGGCGAAGGCCGCATCCGGACGACGATGGGGCCGCACTCTCTCTACATGGACCCGCCCGACGTCCTCCAACAGTTCGTGGAGGAAGCCCACCGCGTGGAGGTGGGGGCGCATTTCCACCTGAGCGAATCACAGGAGCAACTCGAGAACTCGGTCGCCCGCTATGGAGTGACGCCCGTTGCCCACGCGGCCTCGCTGGGGCTGCTGGATCTGCCAGCGCCCACGCTCGTGGCCCACTGCAACGCGGTGACGGAGGAGGATCTGGCGCTGCTGGCGGAGAAGGGGACGTGGGTGGCGCACACGCCCAAGACGTACCAGAAGTTGGCGATGGAGATGCCGCCGGTCGGGGCAATGCTGACGCACGGCGTGAATGTAGCGCTGGGCACCGACGGACCTGCCTCGAACAGCGACCTGAATATGCTGGAGGTTATGCGAATCACCGGGCTCTCTCAGAAGGACGTGCAAGGCAATCCCGAGGCAATGCCACGCGCGCTTCTACTGCGGCTGGCGACGCAGGCCCCGGCGGGCGCGATGGGTTTCGACCGGAGCGGCGTGCTGGAACCGGGCCGCCCGGCGGACCTGATCCTGATCGACACAACGGCGGCGCACTGGATCCCCAGGCACGACCTGGCTGCGGGCGTGGTCTATGCTGCCCACCCAGGCGACGTCGCGTACGTGTGGTGCGATGGCCAGTTGCTCTACCGGCAGGGGGAGTACCTGACGCTCGACGTGGAGCACATCCGTTGGGAGGCGGAGCGGCGGGCGTTCCGCATGGTGGGTACACCAATGCGGCAGTTGCGAGCGTACCAAGGGTAGGGCACACCAGGGCACACCGATTGGTCTTGACAAATACGCTCTTCTGGCTATAATTACGTCGCTTGGCCCGCTAGCTCAATTTGGCAGAGCAGGGGACTCTTAATCCCTTGGTTGTAGGTTCGAGTCCTACGCGGGTCACTTCAGGCAGGCTGTGTCAGAGATCTGGTGTTGATATTGGGGCCGACCGGTCGGCCCACCACGGGCACTACCCCACCTCATCGGGTGGGGTTTTTCTTTTCCGATGCAGGTGAGCTGCCCGCGCAGGCTTCTTCCGTCGCCCGTGCCAGGTCATCGACGGCGTGCGCCAGCTCGTCCACGATAGGGTGGTTCTGCAGTCGCTCCCGAACCGCCCGGACGATGCGACGGTAGTAGTCGAGCTGCAGCTCCGGCCCACGGTTGAAGCGTCGCCAGACGTTTGGCCCCTGGCAGCGCACATCCTGCGCGGTGCAGCGGGCGTTGTGCAGTGTATCGGCTGCCTTGACCGCCGCCACCTCCGGGCTGGCCTGGCGCACGTGCGCCAGCATCTCTTCCTTGCGCACTTCCCAGGGACGCCTGTTACCCTCAGCGTCGGTCTTGCGTTCAGACAGCGCAGCCACGAGCTCGGCCACCCGGAAGCCAAACCGGGCCTCAATCTCGGAAAGCTCAATGCCCTGATCTTCGACGACGTCGTGGAGCAGACCGGCGATGGCCAGATCGTCCGGGAAGCCGTGACGCAGCAGGATGGCGGACACGTGAACGGGATGGGTGATGTAGGGAAGATCAGACGTCTTGCGCCTCTGATCGTGGTGGGCTATCGCCGCCATCCGCAGCGCCAGCTCATATCGCTCGGAATATCCCCTGTCAGTTTCCACGATAGCCTCCTTGTCGCCTGGGATTCCCGATCACGGCGCCGATCTTGGGATGCCAGAATCAAAGCGGGGACGGCATGCAGAACGCACAGCCGCCCCCGTGAGTTTTCGCCCATCAAGACACCGGTTTCTGGCTGGATTGTAGCACGAAGTCCCGGCGTGTCAAGAACGACGTACTTCAATAATTCAGATTGGCTCTTCAGGACTTTGCGGGGTCGCTGATCAAGACCCTGAAGGTTTCAATGTTAACCTCAAAGATTTCCAGGATTTCCGTGCATTTCCTGAAGAATCTCAATTGATGGTTCAATGTTCTAAAACCTTTAGGGTCTCACCCTGCGAAATGCCAGAGAGCCTTCAGATTTCACGGCGTTGCGGTTCAGCCAGGAGAAACGACCGGGCGTGGTCCCAGATGAAGGGCAAGTGGTCGTTGAGGTCGTGACCCGCATCCACCTCAATCAGTTGAACCCGGTCGGGGAACTCGGCAGCATATTCGCGGCTGTTTGCGATGGGTACGGAGTCGTCGCTTCGGCCGTGGACGATCAGAATCGGGGCCGGGGGTGGAACCGGTTGGAGGTAGCGAAGCCCGTCAACATGGAGGTCATAGCGCAGGGGAATTTCTTTCTCGAAGGCGTAATGGAAGACCGGCGCGACCCCGGCCTTCTCCCAGTGACCGAGCTCCCCCTCCGTGAGACCACCGGACAGCCAGGACAGAGCGGGGGCCAGGAGCAGCATCTTGTCGACGCCACCGAAGCGTTGGCCAACGAAACGTTGGTTGCCGAAACGGTGGGCGTAGTTGAGGCCGATCAACCCACCCAGGGAGCTACCGATGACGCGGGCGGTGCCCAGATCGCGGTCCAGCACGTACTGCCGCAGGCGGTTGATCATGCCGGTGACGGTCATGTATTCGAAGTCGCGGGGGGTAGGGTTGAAGTCGATGGCGTGAAAGTCGACCTGAGGGAGCGACTCGAACTTACGCCGGAAGAACTGGGCCTTCGTGGATCGCGCAGAGGACGCGAAGCCGTGCAGGTGCAGGATGGTTGTGTGTTTCATGGGTGTGTTCCTTCATTGTGAAAGACCAGGTAGGTCGCTGCCCGCTACACGTCGCAGGGAACCAAAAATCGTTCGATCCAGCGACTTTCGAAGCAGTTTTAAATCTGCCCTACCTCCTAGAGTTCTGACTGAAGGCTCCCGAAGTCTCACGCCAAATATCGCCCGTCACCTGACCCGAGAGCGGAGTTGGCCACAGCCGGCGGAGATGGCCGCGCCGCGGCGCTGGCGCACGGTGTGCGGGACGTGGGCCCGATCGAGCACGGCGGTGAAGGCCTCGATAGACTCCGGCGTCGAGGGCTGGCCGGCGTAGTCGGCGGTCGCGTTCAGCCGGATCAGGTTGACGTGGGCAGGCATCCCCGCCACGCGGTCGGCCAGCGCCTGTGCCTGCGCGGGGGTGTCGTTGACGCCGTCGATCATAACCCACTCGAGCAAGACGCGGCGCCCGGTGCGAGCCGTGTACGCTCCTAGCGCGGCGAACAGGTCGTCCAGAGGGTAGCGGCGATTGACGGGCGCCAGCCGGTCGCGCAGCGCGTCGGTCGCGGCGTGGAGCGAGACGGCCAACTTGATCGCCAGATCCTCGTCGGCCAGGCGCCGGATGCCGGGCACGATGCCGACGGTGCTGAGCGTGATCCGCCGGGGGGGAATCCCCACGCCCCGGGGATCGACCAGGCGGCGGATGGCCTCCAGCGTGGGCTCGTAGTTCAGGAGGGGCTCGCCCATGCCCATCAGGACGACGTTGGAGAGCTGCCTGTGCTGAGCCGCCAGCTCGCGCTGCAGGTGCAGGACCTGGGCGACAATCTCGCCGGTGGTGAGGCGGCGGACGAAGCCCATCTGGCCGGTGGCGCAGAAGGGGCACCCACAGGCGCAACCGACCTGGGTGGAGATGCACGCGCTGCGCCGCTGGCGGTAGCGCAGCAGCACGACCTCGACTTGCTGGCCGTCGGCAAGCTGCAGGAGGTCCTTGCGCGTCTCGCCGCCGGGCGCCTCCTGGCAGGCCAGCACCTGAGGGATGGAAAGCCTGGTCTCGGCCATCAGTCGCTCCCGCAGCGCAGGGGGCAGCGTCGTCATCTGGTCGAAGCGGGTCGCCAGGCGGCGGTAGAGCCAGTCCCACACGGGCCGGGCGTGGGCGCGTGGCTGGTCCCATGAGGCGAGGAGATTCTCGAGAGCCGGGAGGTCAAGGTCGTACAGGTCGATTCGCTGGTCGGCAGTCATCTGAGCAGACGCGTCCCTCCAATCAGGGCGGCTACGCGATAAACTCGCTGACGAAGGTGAGGTACCCCTGCAGGCCACCTTCGCGATGCCATCGATTGATGGACTTTCGAACGCGCTTCAGACAGTCTATCATCTCATCCAGAGTAATAGGGTCCAACACGGTCTCGACCGGCGCTCCCTCATCATCTCTAAACGGCGTCTCACGTCCCAGCCGCCATTCACACATCATTTTGACCGACTCATAGACACTCTGTGCCAGGGAATCCAGAGACGGCAACGCAGGCTGGCGTCCCTTGACCTCGGCATTGTACAAGCGGATCAGATTTTCAACGGCATTCAGGGCATCCCAGTCGGTCATGTCGGGATGCTCACGATAGACCTGGACGATGCCAAACTCGATGTTCTGCAAGATATCCTCGTACTGCTGCTCGAACCCGCCTTCGCCGCGCGGTGTTCGGGCCCGCGGCCGGGCAGTGACTTCAGACGGGCCGGTCGTCTCTCGGGGCGCTCTCTCGTCAGAGACGGCGGTGAACTCCACCAGTGGGATTGGGTTGTCGTCGTCCCCCAGCGGCAAGTCGCGTTTCTCCTCGGGGACAGCATCCAGGTCCACGATGCCCGCTACGACGAACTCGGTGCCCACATTCCACTCGGGCAAACTGTACTGCAGGTACTCGTTTACTTCGTCAGGGTTGACAACCACGGTGGGGCAGCGGGCGCAGAACCAGCCCATGTCATTGCCGACAAAGAAGCTATCGGCGCTCTTGCCGCCACGCCGGGTGACGATCAGGTAGGTGGCTTGATGCGATTGCAGAGGACCGCCGCACCGCGGGCAGGGGCCCGGGTGCTCTTCAAACTGTTTGTAGACGCACTCACGTGGGATAGCAGCATCAATCATATCCGATTTCCTCCAGAGGTCAATACAACTTGATTGGAGATTACCCTGGCGGAGAAGAGAACAGTGATTGCCATTAGCAGGATGAGAGCAGAGATGATGATCCGCTCGAACCACGTCATGACTTTCTGCATATACGCTCCTTCGGAAACGGACGAGAAACCGGGTTTTTGGGAAAAACCCGGTTTCTACCGCCGTCACTTCCTGGAATAGCCAAAGGTACCCAGTCGCTCCCCGATCTCCCGATACTCGCCGTTCAGGTACGCGAACGGGCTGGCCTTTGCCAGGTCGAGGCGCCCGCGCTCGTCGAGGACGGCCTCGTCCATCTGGACGGCGATGACCTGGCCGACGAACAGGTCGTGGCTGCCGAGCGAGAGGGTCTGATGCAGGCGACATTCGACGTTGACCGGGCACTCGGCGATGAGGGGCACCTGCACCTGGGAGGCAGGCGCCGGGGTAAAGCCGCAAGCCGCCCACTTGTCCTCGTCGCGGCCCGACACGACGCCGCAGTAATCGACCCACTTGAGCTGCTGCGCGGAAGGCAGGTTAACGACGAACTCGCCGACCTCTTCGATCAGGCCGTGTGAGTGGCGACTGGGCCGCACGCCGATACCGACGAACGGAGGCTCAGAGCAGAGCGTGCCCACCCACGCCAGCGTGATGATGTTGGCGCGATCGCCGGCGCCAGAGCTGACCAACACGGCAGGGACGGGGTAGAGAACGGTGCCGGGCTTCTTAGTGACTTTTGTCATCGTAGGATTCTCCTTGTATGCACATATTCGAGTGTAGTATACTCAACTTAGGGAAAGCGGTCAAACGTGATACGGAGGGT
>Ga0180433_10008403_pt1 | contig 12854 bp, 10 predicted proteins | sample SS_ome_8_FD_132980 | JGI IMG/M metagenome (GOLD analysis project Ga0180433, IMG submission 132980) | Hypersaline lake sediment archaeal communities from the Salton Sea, California, USA - SS_1_D_1 metaG | ecosystem: Environmental > Aquatic > Non-marine Saline and Alkaline > Hypersaline >... | reverse complement strand
ACCCGCATCGAGCGTACTTGATTGGGCGCTCTTGGGCTTGAAACAGGTCTTTGTCCTTGGCAAAAACTCCATGTCGCAATGGTCGTGGTGCAAACATTCGTAACATCTCATTCGCTCATCCTCCAATCAGCCACTCATCCGGTAGCGTTGGCGCTATTCATTCTGGTCCGTGAAGTCATCCAACGATACAAAGGTGTTCCACTCCGCTTCACAATCAGGGCAATCAAGCACCAAATCGAAGAGGTTGTCGTCATGTGCTGCAATCGCAACCATCAGGTCATCGGCGTTAAACTCATGTCCGCATTTTGTACATTTCATCCGTACTTCTCCTGTTATTGCGAAGCGCCAACAAGGCGCTCCAGTTTACGCTCGTTCCTCGCCAAACTGAGCTTGGCCGTTGGTCACACCGTAGCGTTCTTCGCAAGCATCACAGGACCACCTGAGCTTGATCCCATGTACGCAAAACTGCGGGTGCTGATCGTGCCAGTAATAACCATGCGGAATAAACCGCCCGCCCTCTTCAATGCACGGCAAGTCCACATGAACCAGTGTGTGACCAACCACCGAAGTCGAGGGTATTGACGATTGCGCGCCGCCGTTGATCGGACGCTCCGGCTCGATATTCCCCGTCTTTTCCAACTCAAACTGTTCACCTATTCCCATCGTCAAACCTCACTTCGTTGCGTTAGCTCGCGGCCGCCTGCACGCGGAACATGATAGGTCCACGAAACCGGCAACGGTTAAATGCCTAATTTTACCACTGCCCCCGCAGATAGAGCACGGCGTCCCCGAGCTAACGGGTGAGCCTTTCTCCAAATCGGTTGACGCTCGCGGTTGACGCTCGCTAACAACCGAACTTGGGAGTGTTGCCGTGGGCGGCTCGATCTCAGCACACACGCGCACCACTTCCTGCAATTCGCTTTCCAGCAATATTGCGTGGTGCTCACGGAGCATCAAATCAAAAAGCGGCTGGTACTTGTCGCTGTGGTACTCACTCATCCCAATCCTCCTTCTCTTTCGCATACTTACCTGTCCACCTGTACCCCTTCACCTTCGGGTAGATACCCATCTCCGCGTTCTTGTCAAACACAGCCTTGCGTACCCGCATCAGCTTCACTTCTTCAGGAGTACAGCCCTCCTCTGTATAGAACATCCAGCCAACCAGCCCCGGACCCCCGTTGTAGAAGTATATCTTGTACGGTATCCGAGCGTGCTTAAACCTGTTCTGGAGATTCACGCGGAGCTTCCGGGCCTCCGGTCTACTCATCGCACGCGATCCAGATATGAAGAACGGGAACTGCTCACCCTTCGGAAACCGCAATAGCTCCGCAAATATCACCTGCGAATACGCTTCTTCCAAAGGCGACATAGTCTGCCGCACTGGTTTTACGGTAAAGTGGTCATCGCTCATGGTTGTGCCGTCTCAACTTTCGGGGTGGAGTATGCCAGAGACGGGCAGGAATGTCAAGCTACTTCTTCAGGCTCTTCCGCATCTCACGATTCATCTGCCTGCGCTGACGATTCGCTTCATCATCAGGAATCTTCACGCTGTACAGTTCCTTGATCCGGCGTACGCGGGCATTGAACAGGTCGACCATCTTCTTCTGCCGCTCTCTCCGCTCTTCATCGGTCGCTGACGTTTTGGAAATCTCACGCATCTGCGAGAGAACTTGACTCCCGAGGGTCGATACCATGTAGCCAGCACGCTTGTTCTTATCGCTCCGGGTATAGGAGTAACCAAGCATCCCACCCCTGCCGGGAGAGCCGCCAAACAAGAACTGCTCAAAGCCGTTCATCGCCAGCTTCATGTCCCGCTCCTGCGACTTCTCGTACGACAACTGGTTGCCTTCAGCCTTGTCAACTCTACGCTTAATCTCATTCGCCATGCGGAACGTGTGCCTGTAAAAGTAGCCGATAGCCTGTCCCATATCCTTGCCGTCATCACCACGCGGAGGACGCTCACCCCATGACGACTCGTTCTCCCATATATCGCGCATATTGCGCCAGAACGGGTTGACTTCCCACCGGATCAAGTCGGTCATAGCCGCAGTCCGAGAATCCAACTCCTCGGGACGCATGTGCCCACCAGACAGAAGGCCACGCCCACGGCTCATCCACTTCTGCATCATGTTCACGATGTTATTGACGCCCAGCACGACCTCGCGTTTCTCGCCCTTGTCGTTCGTGTATTCCTTCTTGTACTTCCAGTTCGGGAGAGCCCACGAGATGCGATACTTGCCACCCGGCAACCGGGTCCGCAACTTGTCTGTCCACATCTCTTTTTCCGTCTCAACAGGCTCCCACCCGAGAGACACGAGAAGCGAGTCGATAACTGTCGGGACCACGATAGTCCCCAGCAATGACTTGACAGCCTGATCTACCTTGTGCATAGGCACATCCTTGCCTGTGATAGCATCGAAACCCAGCTTCACAGCCCTGCTGTAGGAGCGTACCGTCTGGATCGGCATCAGGAGACGGAACGCCTGCACAAAAGCCAAACGCTTTGTCAGTTCCTTGTACGGTGTCCCCGAGAGTTTGGAGTAGGCACCGTGTATCCGGGCTGTCTCTGCCGCCGCCTCTGCTTCGGGCCAGCCCATCTCAATCAGATTGTTGTAGGTATGCTGACGCTGTACCCGATCACCAACCCAAGTGACATTCGCAATCGACCGATACAGTGGAGCCAGCACCATCGTATCCATGATGGCCTCTGCCGTTTTGCGCTTGGCATCGCCCACAGCGTATGTTTTGCCCATGCTCCGCTCAACCAATGACAACGCGCTTGACACCATAGGCGAGTTTTTAACCAGATCATCTCGCATCTCACGAGCCGCAACCTGCATACGCTCTTCCGCAGTTGCCCGCCCGACAATCTCTGGTTCCTGAAACACACCTAGCTTCAAAGCCTCGTCATACCGCTTACTGCCTGTCATAACGTCCCTGAACGCTTTTGACAGATTTTTTGCCCACACTGCTTGCCCTACTACAGGAACAGCCTCGGCCCAGCGATACGCACCGCCATAGGCCCTCTGCATCTCGTTGTACGCCCATATCAGGCGAGGATTGAAGAACTGCCCCACCTTGCTCGCCGCAAGAAAGCGATCCAGCGGACTGATGATTCGTTCCAATGACCCCTTCGGAGCGTTCACCTTCCCAAGTGTCTGCAACCCGTCAGCGAGGAGCCTGTGTACCCATACCTGCTCGCCAGCCTTTGCCTTGACGCCGGGTATCTGCAACTCAGCACCACGCGGCATACCCCTCATTGCGATGTATTCCTCACCGGGACGTTCCTTCGACACCTTCACGTACTCATTCCCAGTTGCATACTTGCTCAACCCTGCAAGAGCGATCCTGCGATTCGCGTCAGCCGTCATACGCATCATCGTCATGCCCAAGTCAACGTCCTGTGGCTTGAGTATCCCAGCATCAAAGTAATCACGCAAAGTACGCTTTCCTTTGCGCTGACGGAAGAACTGTTCCATTTCCCGACTAACAGTGGTCCTGCGCTCACGCCCCATCTCACTATAGATAGCCTCCATTACACGGCGAGCCACAATGTCATGCGGTAGATAGCCACTGATCCGATCCAAGTCCTCCAAATCTTTTTCCAACTTGTCCAGACGCTTCGTGTTACCGCCGCCCGTTTCCTGAAGCTGACGTATCTCGTCTGTTATTGCACGCCGGGCTGACGCCGGAAACTCTTCCTTCAGCACACCAGCCGTCTTTTCCGCATCCGTTATGATTTTGCGTACAGTGTCCATTGCTTCATAAACAGGGCGTAAATTATCGGGGAGCTTACTCGCGGCACCAGTCTCTTCCAGAGAAAACAAAATACGCGCCCCGTCACTCTGGCTCCACTTCTTCTGACCAGTAGCCTTACGAGCCGCCTGTACCATTCTGATTCCACGGTCAACAGCAGTCGACAACTCCGCATACGCCAAGTCAAGCCTGTCTGCCAGCTTCTTGTCGCTGACTCTCGCCGCACCAAACGCCCGGAATGTGCCCACTACCTTTTCCGCTACCCGACGCAGAGCGTATCCAACACGAGCCCCACCCTTGTCGCTATCGCCCACATCAACAAAGCCAGCCTTCTTCTCCTGCCGGGCCTGTTCAACCTGTCGTTCCAGTTCGAGAACACTGTCGTCTATCGAGGCTTCCGTGCGAGGCTCGGCCTTTGCCTTGATGTCGGTAATATCACGGGCCTCCACAATCTGCATCTCGCCTGTCTTTTCGTTGCGAATCTCAAGAAACTTCTCGTCCGGCAGATCACCCTTTTCGCGGGGCAACTCTCTGACGACTTCATACCCCTGCGGACCACGCCCAAGCCTTACCCTACGCTTCGCCTCTCCCTCAGGAGCCTGCTTCTTGGGCTTTGCAGGACGCTTCACGGTGGCCTTCTGAACGGTCCCCACAGCCTCTTTCGGTACTTCTATCTCAGCCTCCTGTGCCTCGTATCGTGCCAATGCCTCTTCGTAACCGGGATCACCGGGCCGAATGACCTCATCAGCACGTACATCCTGCTCCGGGCCAACCTCCTCAACATCCCCATCAACAAGCCGTACATTCTCCCCGGCGTCCTCTGCACGGAGCAGTTCATCCCCGCGCCTCACCAAAGTCCCCTCAGGGAGCTCAAATGCAGGAACCTTGCCCTCTGCCTTCGGAACGGCCTTTTCGCCAGCTACGGGCTGTGCAGGCCTCTCCTGTGTGCCAAATTCAGGGGCCCCCGTCTGGTCAGCGGCACGCACGGGCTCTTCTCGCTCCCCCCTAAGCAACTTCTCAAGTCGAACCGCCTCAAAATCCATTTGATCCGCAAGATAATGGTCCTCGGACTGCATACGCTTGCGCTTGCCCATGAACAGATCAAGGAACTCGCCCTCGGTCATATCACGGGAAATACCCATATTCTCTTCCGACAACGCACTGATCCACTCATCGACACGCATACCCCGCTTGTCGCCACCCCGGAACCGTGGAGATATCGCCTTAACATCCTCGTTAAGCCTGCGCCTGCCGGACTCGTCCTTCCCGTAAAGCCTTATACCGCCTGCGGACTGGACCCGATCCCTAATCTCCCTGATCCATTCGTCCTCAATAGTGCTCTTGGTTGCCGCACGTATCTTGTCTGCCTCTGAGTGAAGCCACTCGATTTGAGCCTTCAGTTCTGCCTTCGTAGTAATTTCGCCGTCGCCAAGGTCGACAGTGTCCAGCTGGTCACGGGTCGGAAGTGCGTCAGGCGAAACGACTGTCGCCTTCTTGCGTTCACTATCGGGGAATACAACGCCAGCTTCCTTGAGTATGCGTCTGCGTCGCAACTGCTCTGCCTGTACATCTCTTGCATCAACCTGCCGCTCTATGCGTTCCTGTCCTGCACGTTCACGCTCAAACCTCTCTGCATCGCCTACAGTCCCACGCGGACCCGCAGGCTGTGTCTCCGCTCGGCCCGGAGGAACCTCTGCACCCTCAAACTGGATAGCCCTTTCCATCTCCTCACGGATGTCAGCCTCAGGCACCTTGTCAAGTTCACGTTCGAGATTCTGTCGTACCGCCTCAACTTTTGCGACAGCGTCCCGTGCCTGCTCCTGCCCCAGTGCCAGCCTCATAGACTTCGTCATCGCGCCAAATGCAACGTCAGAGCCGTGCGCCTGCAACAAATCCATGAACAGATAGAAACCCGCATCGCCGGAGTTGCCCGACGCTTCAGCCTGCGCATAAGCATTGTCGATCATACTGTCCCATTGCGCGGCGGTGATGATCGTATTCAAACCAATGTCAATAAACTTGGCACTCCAGTCGCCCTTCGTGAGTCCAGATAGTGCAGGCGTCGCTTGATAGAGCGTGCCTATACCCCACGCCATAGCCCGTTCCTTGAGGGTCAACCCCTCACGGCTGGCAGTCATTATCGCACTTCGGATAGGAGCCTCTATCAGCTTTTGCTTAACACGATCCATGACTGACTTCCCAGCCGCTCCCTTGCCGCCATACTGTAGACCCACGGCCTTGAACACCATCAATGTGATAAGAGTGTCGATGATGGATTCCGATAGCTCACTGACGCCTGCTCCGACAAGACCGCCCTTCTCGCGTGCCTCTTGGATAAGCTGGCTCTTGACATCGGAACGCAACTGTCCCGATTTATCCAGAGCCTCGACACCCATCTCGCGTATCTTGCCTATCACGGGGATACGATTCTGTGCCTCTCGTAACTGATTGTAGGCATTAAGCCCCTCTTCGCCACCGATTGCCCCTGCAATGCCATCCTCCACTTGCCGCTTGAACTCATTGAATCCGCGTATTTTCGACGGCACCCAGTCTGCCAGTAGCGTCAGATAGCTTGCCGCCTGCGAAGAGAGATAGCTGTCCTTAAAGGCTTCGACATGCTGGCTCGGCTTGGTCAGCAGTGATACGCCCGGAATTGTTGCCAGCCCCTCTTGGATAGGCTGAATCTGCTCGGCTATTGTAGGCTTCCCGGCTTGTTCGACACGCTGGATAGCCTGCTGGCGTAACGCCTGCGGGTCACGCTGGGCTAAATACCTGTCTGGATTAAAACCACCCGGTTCAGGGGCGGTTACTACGGACTGCGACGTTTTGCTGGAAATGTATGAGTCGGGATCAAATGCCATCTCACTGCCCCAATAGTTCACGTATTTTCTGAGCCCTCGGATCATAAGGATTTTGCTTCGCCCAATTCAGAGCGTCCATATCCTCTGCTGATAGGCTCGTAGCAGGAGCGACTTCTGCCTGCTGGCCCTCCTGTGGCCCAAACGGAACCCACTTGGCTTCTTTCGGAGGCCGTGTATCGTCTCCGGGGAAATCCTGCGTGTCCTCAATTGGCACCAAATCAATCACGGGCTTGTACAGACCACTGTCCTTCTTCCGGGCGATCACCCATCCGGGCCTCCTCTTCTGTATCTGGACGAGCACTTCGAGCCTATCGTTCAGTTCCTTGTTCCAGTCCTTGAACTTGTCTGTATCGAGAACAATGCGACGCCCCTGCTTGTCTAGCGCATAGCCCCTGTCTGCCGCTTCCTGCTCGCGCATATCGCGCTCACTCAACTCCGCGTTAAACTTACGCTTCGCCATGCGTGCCTCGTATTCCTGCCGGGCCTTCTTGGGCATGTACTTCAGAGCGTTCTGCTGGACAAAACCCATTATCTCTTCGCCCGTCACTGGCATACCGCTCACGGGGTCCGTCAAATTCCCTGTGTATTCCACCCACTGGTCAAGCGAATCGTTGTCGTGCTCCCTCGCAGTTTGGCTGAAAGCAGTCATCCATGCCTGCCGCTCAGGTTTGTAAACTTCGGGTTGCATAACGGGAACGGGTCGCCTGTCGAAGAACTCCAGAGGGTCAGATATCACGCGACTGACTGGCTCAGGGTCTTGCCCACCCTCAAACTGTATCGGCGTACTGGGAGCAAATCTGCTCTGAAACGCCTCACTATATGTTCTGCCGTTTCCCATAGCTACTCTCCCCTATATTGTAGGTGCAGGCCGAAACAATACTTTACGCCTTGCCTCAGACGCATCGAACACCTTGTTGAATGTGTCAAGACGACGCCCTCGCTCCTGCGCATCAGCTTCGGCTTTCTGTGCCGCCTGCGATTCTGGACTCTGCACGCTGTAGCGCGTCGGGGTGAATGTCTTGCCCGTGGTCAGCCCCCTCGTGCCCCGGACACTTGCGGGAGCCTCCTGAACAGGACGAGCCTCTGCAACAGTCGCCGGAGCCTGTCCTGCACCACTCATGCGCCCCTGCCCGAACAGACTGCGGTCGGAAGGCGTCTGAATCGACGCCGTACCCGGCACAAAGACCCGGTTGAACGTGGAGCCTTTGCCCCTGTCCATAGCATCGAGTGTCCTCTGCATGACGGCATCAACCCTTGACTGCGCCTCAGGCGTCCTGCCAGTCCGTACCGACGGCTGGAACGCAGGGGCTACACGCTGGGCACCTGTCCCGCGAGCCGTAGCACTCAGCCTGCGAGCCTCATCGCGCTCTCTGGCATCAGGTAAGCTCAACGCCTGTGTACGCGCACTCCGCGTCTCCTGCGCTGACTGCATAGCCTGCGTAAACGAACTGCGGTCAAGATTGGCAATAGCCTCTGCCGCCCGAATCTGCTGATTTAGCTTATCGGCAATCACACGAGACTCTGTGGCACCTGCCGCCGTCCGCATCTTACGCTTCAAGTCATTCATCGCACTCAGCCGGGCAAACTCGTTCACTCCAGCCTTCGCGCCCACACGGGCATAACGCTCTGCCGCTTCTCGAAGGTCAGCCGCCTCTTTCACTCGCCCGGCATTGATAAGGTCTACGTACGTCTGCTCGATTGAGTCAAACAGTGTTACCAGCCGCTCGCGGCTATCCTCCAGATTCGGAGACGGAGCCCCCTGCAATGCACTCTCCAGCGTCTTACGCCGAATATCCTCTCTAACTTCTGCTTCTGTAGCCATGATCTATCCTCCGTACCATACGCCATTGACTTTCACATACACCGTAACAGTATCGGTTGCCGAAGCACCAACCTTGAAATAGAACTGGCCCTGCGTCTCCGTTGTCGGAGCATCTGTGCCATACTGGAAATTCCTGCCTACCTCAGAAGCAATCTCCTGCACCGACCTGTCTGTGTCCTCGTTCTCAGGAAAGAACACTCGCCCTATTTGCAACTGGCTCATTATACCCTCGGCCTATGTGTTACCACAACACTCTCGATTTTCAAGTCCTCAACACTGTTCGGTCTGATGATCTTCACCGTATGGTGCGTAGCCTCTTGGTCGCTCGGCTTGAACGTCTGTGTAGTATCGTTGCTACCGCCTATCTCATTCTTCTTCGCCACACGCACGCTCGTACTCAAATCCTGCATGAACTGAACGCCCAAGTAGTTGCCCGTGTTCTCATCCATCGGATTGACGCTGACTGCCACGGAACTCAGCTTATTCTTGTGCTGGGGAGAGCCAAAGTCGAAGCTCTTCGTCCATGATGGGACAATCCCGCCAAGATACCAGTACCACCCTGCAACAGGCGTAGTGGCAAAATTCGGAGTGACTGTGATCGTAGTAGCCGTGTTTGCCGCTACGAGCGCATACTGGCCGTTCTCAAGGTTCGAGTCGCAGACATACACGTATATGCCCTTCTCGCCGTCAGCATCCGTGCTCAGGACCGCAGGAACGCCGCCAAACGTGTCAAGGGTCAGGACTATCTGCGTAACCGCTCTTGTCTCCGTAGCGAAGCCGTCACGCCCGTTCATGTACGTCTTATCGCTGATATCGGTGACATCAGTGCCGTGATGAGGCCGGAGGTATAGCACGTTGCTACGATTCGTGGTAGTCGAACTGGTGATAACGAAATGATCCGTATCATACGTGCATGTTTCGGTACGCCCGGTCTGCACCCGGATAGCCGCCTGTATCGTAGCCGCTACGTCGTCAAAGTCACTGTCTCCACTGAAGTCGCAAGGCCCAACCGTATAATCGGTGTCGTCTATAGTCACCTTGAAGTGACCATCGGTTATGCCCTGCCATGTAGCGATAGGGGAGCCCGCCGCACCACACGTTAAGTATCCTGCTGTAGTAGTAGGTGTCCCAACGGTGTCAATCAGCCCTTGTTTAGTATTGCTGTCGCTCTGAGATGCACCATCGTTCCGGTAGTCCAGTCCATGCAAGAACGTGAACGCTGGTGCGGCGTGTCCCTTATCATAAGTCGATCCTGTAACCAAGTAGGCTTTCTGGTTCTCGTCACGGATGATTGCACTGCAATTCGCATCCTTGTGATTGTACATGCACCAGTTGCCGCTACTCGGTTCAACTACAAAGCATACGTCGTATTTGTGAGCCCCATCTATACCGCCCCACCACATCAGGAGGTCAGCTTTAGGGGTAGGCAGGTAACGACCGTGGAACTCCAGAGTATTTGCCGAAATCCGGGAGACGGCTTCCTTCATGCGGCCATCCGGGTCCAGCGGCGTTACTCTGCCACCCGATACAAACAGAAAATCCTCGCCAGTAAATATCGCGTGCCCGTTCCCGTACGGGATAACGCAGTCTGTATTGGGGACCCCGTATTCCTCGTTTATGAGCCTTGGGGCAGTCAGGTCTACTCCATCTATGATCCATATATGGCGTCGCATGTACACCGCGATGTTCCGGCCAAGCGTCTTAATGGCCGTCACCCCATCGGTACGCGGTGTCGGAAGAGGAATAATGTCCCCTGTACTGTACTTAAACGGGTTGCCCAATGCTGACGGATATATCTGGTTGTCCAAAGGCAACAGCACATACGTACTCCACCCACCGAACCCGGCCCCTCTGTAATCGGAATCCAGCAATAGATGATTTTCGTCGATCACATCGGCCACAAGGTACTCGGTAGACTCGGTCTGCAACTTGAACTTCATGCCTATCGCCCAGTCGCCCCACACTGTACCGTCCCCGGTCACGGTCCTCTTCGCAGTCTTGCCCGGCGTGTACACGCACAAATTCGATGTCTCCCGGAAGTCACCGTACGTACTGGTAGAGATGTCTGTGCCAACGTCAGCCGTAGCCTCTGTCATATAGCCCAAACGATACGCATCGCCACTGCTACCGCCAGTTATCACAAAATGATCGGTGGACCATGCTACCGTCTCTGTAGTCGCGCCCTTGCCCCGCCTGTTCAGCACTACCCCAGTGCCATCCTCGCGGCCATCGCAGTACCCTGATACGTCGGTCCCTGTGCCATCTGAATGACGCTCAAGATAGGAAAGTAGGTCGGCGGCTGTAGGAGCCGCAGGCTCGCTTTTGAACACGAACCGCTCCCCGACAGTGTCATAGGTCACTGTCTCAGTGCCAGCACCCGCCGCACGCCAACCCACTTGCATAGTAGCGGCGACCTCTGTAAGGGAATTATCACCGCTAAAGTCAAGGCCCGTCACCTGCACCACGACACCGTCCACCCATATCTGGAAACTGCCGTCTGTTACCGCCTGCCACGTAGCAATCCCCGACTCCTCATTGGTCCCACAGTACAGGGCTGGTCCCTTTGCCGCCCGTATCGTAGCCTGCAACGTCGCCGCTACGTCATTCATGTTCGCATCACCTGCAAACGTGATCCCGGTCCAGTCAAAGTATTCGTCGTAGTCGCCACTGCTCTCAGACCAGCCAAGCCTCATACGGAAACTGCCATCCGTGATAGCCGCCCACGTTGCCGCAGTGCTCTCCGCGTCTGTGCCGCCTACCAGAGAGGGGGCTGAAGTAGCGTTTGCCACAAGCGCATACCCAACCTCATATTTTTTGCCGCCGCCAAGGAAGCAACGAGAGTTGACAGCCCCCTCACTCTGGTAAATCTCTAATGCCGTAGCAAAGGCAGGCGGTCCTATGCTCTGCGCACTCAGGGCTACCCCGGCATCGTCGTAGGCCCATGTCACGCCAATCTCGAACGCCGTGCTGAATCTCCCTGTCAGTGCCCCCTGATAGTGGTAGTCCTCGTCAGTCTCAGCCGCTCCGTCGTGAGCATACACCCTGTAGCCAGTACACGCATAGCCGTCGGGGAACGGGTCGAACTCGAAAGCCGTATTCTTGGAGTCCACAGCCGTCGTAGGAGTCCCCATGAAGGGCAGGCCATCAGGATCACTCAGATCGTCGAATACAGGCACCACACGCACCCAGTATGTAGCCGCTCCAGAGCCGCGAGGCTTATGGTTGTACCACGACCGCTCATGCAGGCCCAGTCGATAGCCGGAAAGGCCGGATGTTATTATCCGGGGATACGTGCGAGGGACAGTCATAATGCCAAGACGATTGTCGAACTCCCGATACACCGCCCGAGAACTCTTGTCCAGCCCGGTCAATACTCCAACTGTAGTCGCCACAGGTCCGTCTCCCTATTCGTTATCTTCCACAACATCGCTTCTCGTGTCAATGATGCAATCGGCGGTAATGTTACGCACCGTCACCGGACACGCCGGGACACGAGCAAGCTCGCCCGCCGCCTGCTCAATGTGCATCGGTATCACATTCTTCGTCCACCCTACAATCTCGATACGAGGCTCCCACATCTGGTACGGATGAACCGCCCCCTCCGTACACCAGCGATCCCACTCACTGCCAGCCGCTATCGCCCCGAGTCTCCGTAGCCCCGGAATACGGCTGTTCTCCAGATTCATAAACCGAGTCTTGAAGAACAGGCGAGGGTACGCCGTCCAGTCGTAGTCCTGTCCCTTGATGTACGTCAGCCAGTTCTGACACGCCCTTATGCAGTCAGCCTCAGACGCACCGAGGACTTCATATACCCGGACCTCGATAAGCCCCTCTGACATCTCACGCTCGTACTCCTCGATAGGAGTCATTACCGAGCCCTGTGCAAGGGCTTCGCCTACCGCCCAATTTGGGGTTCCGGGCCACTGCATCAGCAGTCCATTATGGTTCGCCCACGGAGCCACATACTCGATATCGCGCTTATCGCAGTATCGCTGATAGGCTATCTCCTGCATGTCCTGTATCATCGTGCCAAGCGTACTCTTGCTACGCACGGAGACTATCAACCCCGGATGCAACGCATCGCGGTTGAACTTAACCCTCGGGAACTCAGGCCACGACTCTACAGGATCATTGAAGTTCATTCGTCATCCTCTACCTTCATGCACGGCCTGTTTCTGATTGCCGTGTTCAGTGATTCAAATTTCTCATTCGTTGCACCGAGCTTCGAGTTCGTCTCATCGAGCTTACCTGCAATCGCATGGTGAGCATCCGATATCTTCGTCAATGACTCAGTCAACGCCAGCAGGCTTTTCATCGCCCCCCTGTTCGTGTGGAACGCGAATCCCAAACACAGCGTACAGATGAACCCAAGTATCGCTGTTACCGGAACCGAAAAATCGGACGGCATCAGTTGT
>Ga0180433_10008400_pt1 | contig 12854 bp, 16 predicted proteins | sample SS_ome_8_FD_132980 | JGI IMG/M metagenome (GOLD analysis project Ga0180433, IMG submission 132980) | Hypersaline lake sediment archaeal communities from the Salton Sea, California, USA - SS_1_D_1 metaG | ecosystem: Environmental > Aquatic > Non-marine Saline and Alkaline > Hypersaline >... | reverse complement strand
AAATGCAGGTAACCAAGACCAAAGTGCGAATTCTATTGCTATTGGACGAATTGCAGGTTACCAAAACCAAAATATATATTCTATTGCTATGGGATTTGAAGCAGGTTACCAAAACCAAAATCGATATTCCATTGCTATTGGAAGCAGCGCAGGTTATTCTGATCAAAGTCATGAATCCATTGCTATGGGATTTGAAGCAGGTTACCAAAACCAAAATAAATATTCCATTGCTATTGGAGATGGTGCAGGTTATACTAATCAAAATCAATATTCTATTGCTATTGGATTTATAGCAGGTCAAACAAACCAAAGTGCGAATTCTATTGCTATTGGATTTGAAGCAGGTCAAACAAACCAAAATCTAAATTCTATTGCTATTGGATCTCAAGCAGGTAACCAAGACCAAAGTAATTATTCCATTGCTATTGGACCAAATGCAGGTCAAACAGGCCAAAATCAATATTCTATTGCTATGGGATTTGAAGCAGGTCAAAATAATCAAAATCAAAATTCTATTGCTATTGGACATAAAGCAGGTCAAACTTCTTTGGGACAAAATTCTATTGCTATTGGGCAAAACACAGTAAATCAATTTAATACAAGTGTGGCTTTGGGTGCGGGAGCTACAACAACAGCTAATAATCAAATTATTTTAGGAACTGCTAGTGAAACTGTGTTTATACCTGGTAATTTATCTGTAAATGGGCCAATCAACACTACTTCAGATATAAGATTAAAAGAAAATATAAAAGATTTAGATAATAGTTTGGAAAAAATATGTAATATTCGTGGTGTAAATTACAATTTAAAATCAGATGAAAATAAAACAAAGACTTCTGGTGTTATAGCTCAAGAAGTATTAGAACATATACCCGAAGCAGTGAATAATATGGATAGTGAAAAATTAAGTGTAAATTATAATTCAATTATAGCACATTTAATAGAGTCGGTTAAAGAATTAAAGAGAGAAATTGAGGAATTAAAAAATAAATAATATTTATATTTTATAAATATATATGTCTAATACATACTTATATCAAAATATTCCTTTTATTCAACATGGCACTTACACAATATTTAATTCAGGTTACACAACAGTTCCCTTCACTCAAACTTTTGTTTCTACACCAACAGTAGTTTGCACTCCAGGCAGTGCTGGCTCTGACCATGACATGCTTACCCTAAAAATACAAAACATAACAACAACATCCTTTCAAGTAATAGGATGGTTAAAGGATGGTCGTGGGGGAGAGAGTGGAGGTTTTCAATATGGTGGCCCCATTTATTGGATAGCAGTAATTTAAAATTGAAGTTTTTTTATTTAAATAAGTAATTTTAAATAAAAAAATGGAGCCACCAACTTACTTAGCAAAGTTACATCCTCATCCTCGTGATAAACGAATTGTATTTGATGAAGGACCTCATATTTATTACATAGATGGATCATCAGAGGGATATATTTCTTGTACTACCTGGAATCATAGTCATTTTGAACATTTTAATGCAGATGCTATTATAGATAAAATGATGAGTTCAAGTAGCTGGCAACCTGGTAATAAATATTACGGGAAAACAAAAGACGAAATAAAAGCAATGTGGGATAAAAATAGAGATGACTCTGCTTCAGCAGGAACAAAGATGCATTATGATATTGAGTGTTATTATAATGAATGTCCAAATGAGAACGACTCCATAGAATACCAATATTTCAATAATTTCTTGAGAGATTATGGGGACTTAAAGCCATATAGGACAGAATGGACAGTATTTCATGAAGATGTAAAAATTTCTGGCTCAATAGATATGGTGTTTGAAAAACCAGATGGTCATTTACTCATTTATGATTGGAAACGGTGTAAAGAAATAACGAAAACAAATGGATTTAATAAATGGGGAAATAAAGAGTGTATAGAGCATTTACCGGATACAAATTTTTGGCATTATAGTTTACAATTGAATACATATAAGACAATATTGGAAGAAAAATATGGAAAAGTAGTGGATGAATTATATTTGGTATGTTTGCATCCGGAAAATAAAAATAAAGATTATCAGAGAATAAAGGTAGCAAATTTACAAGAAGAAGTTCAAGAATTATTTAAAATAAGAAAACAAGAATTAGAAAATAAGATTTAAATATAAAACCCTATATAAAAATATATGTTTTTCTCCAAATATCGTTTCCCAATGATTTTATTAGGATCACTAGGAATATCAGTTTCTAGTTATTTTTTATTGAAGCATTTTTTTCATAAAGAGAAAAAAATAGAGGAAAAAAAGGAAGAGCCTTATGAAAACAAGTATTATGATAAATTTGAACACTTAGATTGTATAGAATTAGAGGAAGATTATGTGAAAAGTTTAAAGAGAAATATAATTATAGAAAAAACGCCAAAAGGAAATGTATTAATGTATTATGACTTTGAAAAAGAATCATTTATTTATTATTGTGATACAAAAGATATAAATTATTTACATTTGGAAACAATAGCAAGAAAATATGCAATTCAGTATAATTGTAAAAAGATAGTAGTGGATATAAAAAAGGAATTGGAAGATGCAAAAAAAGAAAAGCCAAAAGAGGAAATAAATAAAAAGGCTAGTGGTAAAAATGAATTATTTGCATCTTTTAAAAATTATAATAGAAAAGGAACAGGTGGGGCAAAAACAATAAACAAGAAATTTATTATAAGACAAAATGCAAATAGATATTCATATAGGGGTAAATTAAATGAATATAACTATTTACAAACAGAGGTTTATAAGAAAGAAAAAAAAGAGGATTTTGAAATTCTAGATTTTGCTAGTTTTAAGAGATTACAAGAAAAAAATAAAGAAAAAAAGTCACAATAGAATATATATATGGCTAATTTATTAGATTTATCTCCAGAAGAACAAAAAGAAAAAATTAAATTGATAATTAATGAAGCAATAAAAAAGAAAAGTGAGCAAATACAATTATTAGAAAAAGAAAAAAGTTCATTAAAAAATCAAGAGGACACAGGTAAATATTATATGGCATTAAGTAAAGATCCCGAGTTATCGATAGGTTACTTAGGAGGATCTATTATGAATATATTAAGTGATATACTTATAGGGTTTGCAGAAGTAAGTAAACAAATAAAAGAAGATTTGGAAAAAAAACCACAAAAAGGAGGTGCAAATGGAGAAGAAGGAGAAGAAGAAATTACGCAGAAATTAAAAAATGAGGCTGATAATCTTAATTCTTTAATTGGTCAAGCAGAAAAAGAATTAAAAAAATATCAGGAAGTTAGTTCCAAATCTTTAGGTCCAGGCACAATTAAAAGTGAATTAAATAAAGGACTAGATAAAGCTAAAAATATAGGTATTTCTCTATTCAAAACAGGTGTTAAATGGAGTGAAGAATTTATTAATCAAATGTTAGAGTTATCAATGGAGGCATCTGGAGAAGGAAAAATACTAGATACTCCTCTAGATGAATTGAGTCCTGAATTAAATAAAAAATTATTATTGCTAGCAGGAATTTTAAAAGAATTATCAACTAATCCAGCAACTAGAGAAGCAGTGAAAGAGATTGCTAAGGCAGTAGGGACAAGTTTGGTAGAAATAATGGAAGAAATTAAACCTGAATTAAATAAAGTTACAGACGAAGCATTGATATTAATAGACCAAGTTGCTGATAAATCTGCAAGAGGAGCCACAGCTACAGGGGTGTCAGTAGCACAAGCAGTTTTAGCAGAAATTCCTTGGGTAGGAGGAATCATTGATTTTTTCCTTGCATTGGGTAAAGGTTATAATGCGTTAATGGAAGTTGCAAAAACAATTTCAGATAAAGGTGGTAAATTAGCAGTATCTAATGCAAAAGCAGTGAAAGGAACTGAAGATTCAGTTAAAGCAGGAATAGAAAGAATACAAACAGCAGTAGAAAGTGCAAAAAAAACATTAGAGGAAGCACAAAAAGGACCAAGTTTACCAACAACATCAGACATTAAAACAGATGTTAAAAAAAGGACTCCTGAGGAACAAAAAGAATACGAAGAATTTTACCAAAGAAATTACCAAGGGAATTCACAATATTCAGGAGAAGGAGGTAGTAAAATTGACTATATACCAAATAAACAAATAAATAAAAAAATACAAAAAGCAGGAAAAAGACTAAGAAAAACCTTAAAACTATTTAATAAAACATTACCAAAAATGAATTATTCATTAAAACAAAATAATAAAAGAAAAGCAAAAAAGAGCCAAAAAAATAAAAAAAAATATACACGCAAACATATTGTTTAGTGCCTTTTTTTCAGTTCCTTTTTTTAAGTTACTTTTCTTGTTTATTTTTCCATGTTATATAACCTATACTCTTCCTAATATTGAAAGATGTTCCTAAATGATCCTTTGCTATTTCTAATGTTTTTCTCTCTTGTTCATTTAAACTTTTCAAATATTCTTTGATTGATTTATCTTCAGTGTTCATTGTTTTTATTGAATTCATTTATAAATATATATGAATTCAATTTTTTATTATTTTACTTAATATTTTATTATACATATTAATTCTCCATTCATTTTCACATTTGTTTTTTGAAATACTTTTGTAATACTTTGATCTATTGTATAACCATTGTTTATTAAAAATTCAAATAAATTTGGTAAATCATCTATACATAATAACCCACAGCTATTTGTATCATCTTTTAATGCTATTACACAATTAGGTTTTCTACATAAATTAGTATTTGATTCAAAGGGAGATAATTTATTTTGTCTTATTTGTTTACATAAATCTTTTAATGGCCCTTCTGGCATTTTATTTAAAATTAATATATTCGTATATTCTTGAACAATTGTATTATAATAAGGAATACTGCTGAGAGAATATATAAGCATTTTATTTATTAGTATATAAAAAAATTGAAGTTTTTTTAATATTAAATATTATTTTTATTATTACAATGGATACTGAAAATACTATTTTCCGCTTTAAATTCTCTACTGAATTTAATAATCAACTTTTATCATTTTCAAAATTACATCAACATGATGATAGAATAACATATAAAGATAACTGGACATTATGGTTACAAACTAATGATCAAATGATTGATGAAGAAAGTCGTCGTCTAAGGGAGCAAGGATATGATGGAAATATTATCGATAAAATGTATAAAAGTGGTCGTTATTATTATCGTAAAAAAACTCCAAAACAAGAGCCAAAAAAAAGAAGAAAATATATTCCAATTGAATGTGATGTCATTGAACAAATGGATAAACATATTGCTGATAATGCTGATTCCCCCACATTCAAACCATCATCGGCCTTTGAATTATTTACAAATGAATTTAAAGATTTAATCGAAGAAGAAACAAATCGATTATTGGAAAAGGAATTATCAAAAGAGGATATTAAATTAAAATTTAAAAAAACTTATAAAAATAGATATTTTATCTTTACCCAACAAAAACCCAATGATAATAAATCTATTGTTTCAGATATTACGGAAGATTAGCTTAAAAAATATATGTAATGTAATATAATGAGTTTATTATTAAATGAATCATTTTCAATTAATAATTCTATTTCTATTTCAAATAAAATTAAAAATATTCCTTTTTTTTTCCTTTATTTCAACCCAATTAATAGCTTTAAAAATTTAGACCAAAATCGAAATGTTTTACCTCTTTCCTCTTCTAACATTGTCTTATCTAAAATTAAATTTAAATTAATTCAAAATTATTATTCTCAATTAAACCCATTTCATTTTAATTATAATTTTTCCAAATCTCTCTACCATTCATTTATTTCTTCTTATTTGCTGCAAGATATTTCTGTTTGTTATATTATTTCTTCCACTCCTTTTATTGATTCTGGTAATTTACCTTTATTAAACGATTTTTCTTTTTCTTTAGATTTTAAAAAAATTAATTATCAAAATTTAAAATCTTATTTTTCATCTGAATTTCTCTCTAATCCTTTTATTCCCATTGACATTTATCTCATTTCCTATCTTATTCATTTTAAAATTTCCAAGTTAGATACCGAAACTATGTATCTTATTTTAGATCAATACACTACTAATAGAGAGAAAATAGAATTATATTCTATTCTACCTATTTTGCAATATTTTCTTAATTACGATTCTTTATCTATTATTAAATATTTATTTCAATTTAAACTTACATGGTCCTACTATTCCATTTGTTTTTTCTTTATTCAATACTATTCTCATCTGTTAAAAGAATATAAATTATATGAAACATTTATGACATATATACAATGTCATCCTAAAGAGAGAAATAAAAATATAATCAATACAATTAATAATATTTTATTTATCATTTAATAAGAACTACCCTTTCTTTTTTTGTGGGTTCTAGCTCTCTTTTTACCTTTTCTTTTACTATGATGTTTTTTAGCTGTTTTCTTGTGATGTTTCTTACCTTCATGTTCTTCAGTTTTGGCAGGCTTTCTATAAGTAGCTTTTGCCTTTTTAAGAACATCTCTTAACATAACAGTTACTCCTTTCGGAGCAGCTTTTTTCATCTCATCCATAGTTTTCTTAACATGAGCTCTCCAAGCATTTACCATGATATATATAAACGAATATTTAAAAAAATTGAAATATTTATTAATTTTATATTTAAATTATTTAATTGTCAAATATGTCTAAAGTCATTTTAACGAGATATTTATATATATTTGATGAAGTTGCTTTGGCTTTTATAGAAAGTATTTTAAAAAAAACATCCATTAATGAATGTTATTTTTGGATTTCCGAATTATATTTATCTGGATTCCATAAACAGTCATGGGAATTATTATGGTTTATATATTTTGACTTTTACTTTATCGATTGTCCTTATTTTACAACATTCTTACATAAAAAAAATAAAGAGGATTCTTTCCAGGCTATTCTTACTATTGTTAAAAATTTATTTAAATTAACTTCTTCTTCCCAAATATTTATTACACGGCAATATAATTCCCAGATAAAACAAATTGATTATATATTTAGAGGAAAAAAACCAAATTGGTTAAAAAATGACTATCCTAATAAATTTCACGGTATCTTCAGATTTTTGGATAAAAAACTATTTCATTATGCTGTTTCTTCTTTACCTGAAGAAGTAGATGATTCTTTATGGGAATCTATAAAGAAATATTATAAACTTGATATTAATCATACATCTTTATTACAGGAATTATATAATTGTCCATATGACAATCCTATACATAAAATATGGTCAATTATTTGTTTGTTAGAATTTAATAAAGAATTTATTTTAAAAAAAAAGAAAATGTATATTTCTATTTCTAATTCTGAATTTGAAGAAATCAATAATATCCACAAGGATCCTATACCATTGAGCAAATATAATAATCCTCAAATTTATAAAACCCTTTCCATTAAAAGACTGTTTTCAATACCCACAACTATTTCAGCATTTTATTTAACAAGAGAACATGTAGAAAATATAAATAACTTAATATGGTATCATTGGGAATATTATGCATATATGTCCCCTATATGGAAAGAAAGATTTGATAAATATAAAATCAAGGTAAATCATGAGGAAGAAAAAATAATATTTGAAGATGACGATGAATTAGAAGAGTTTTATAGTCAATGGGGATATGAGCCAGACGAACAATCACAAGAAACAATAAATAAAAGAATGTTTCAAGTGGAAGAAAATAATTGGAAAAAATGGTATAATAACATATTTCACATTAAATCGATTTATGAATTACCGGAAGATTTTAGATTTTCATATTAAAAAAAATTGAAGTATTTAAATATAATTATTTTTTATATTATTATACAAGACAAAATGGTCAAGAACGCAAAAGGAGGTAATAAAAGTAAGAAAATGGGACGAAAGTTCCTCGGTGCACCTGTTCAAAAACAGGTTCGCTTAGCAGATCCTAATGAATCGTGTGAAATATATGGTGTTGTTGAAAAATTATTCGGACATGGTCGATTTCAAATTAAAGATCATTCTGGTAAAGAACGACTGGTAATTATTCCTAATAAATTCCGAGGCAGAGGTAAGAGAGATAACACAGTTATTTTGGGAGGATGGGTTTTAGTAGGAATTAGAGAATACGAAACGGCTGAAAATGCAAAGTGTGATTTATTAGAAGTATATACGGAAGCTGAAAAACAAAAATTAAAAAAATCAGGAAATCCTATTTTCGCCCAGTTAAAAAGTGATCATGATAGAGAACCTGCTGATGAGGGTGATTTTGTATTTTCAATGGACGATGGTGCAGATGAAAAATATCAAGATATTATCCAAAATACAGAAACTACTACTACCACTACTACTATTAGATTTGATGAAGGAGAAGAAATTGATATTGATGACATTTAATTATTTCCTGACATGTCCTTTAAACTATTCATTATAGCTTCATTTAACATTTCTTCTTCGCTTCTTATTGGTGGTCTATTAATATATGAATGAGGAATTGTATTAAAAATTTGATTTCTTCCAAAAGGATGAATAATATTTTCTATTGAATTTATTGAATTGATGAAATTATTTCTACTTTCATTTATATTTTCCTCTTCTTTATAATCCTCATTTTTTATTTCTTTACTTTCAAATTTATATCTACATATAGGACATTCACAACTTTGTTTACTTAACCAATTTTCTATATATTCTGTTTTAAATCCATGTTTACAGGGTAATACTGTAATTTCCTCATTTTCTTCAAATTTTTCTTGACTTATTGCACATGTTTCATTTCCACAATCTTCTCTATTGTATTGAATTACTTTCAATTCCTTTTTAGCTTCATCTGAAATTACATATTTAAATTTATTATCTGTATTAAATGAAGTTTCTAATACATCAGAATTATTTTGATTTTCCAATAAAAAATTTCCTAATAATACTCTCTCCATTAACATTTCAAATCTATTTTCTAATCTCGTATTCATTTCTCTTAATTCTGTTTCATTTAAACTTATATCTATTCCTGGAACTCCTTGAAATATATTAAACCTTGCATTTTCAATTACATTAGTATTTAAATTATTACTCATATCTATATTAAAAATATTCATTATTATAACTAATTAATATTTTTTTAAACATATTTTTTTATTCAATTAATTCACTCAACTTATTATATCTTTCTTTATCCAATGTTTTCAATAATACATTCCAAGGAGTAAAACTTTTTAGAGCGTCCAATCCTTCCTCTGAAAATTCATTCAAAGCAGTAGGACTATATCCTGCCATCATTGCATAACCCTCATGATAAGATAATACTGGAAATCCTTGTGTTACTCTTAGATTCCAGAAAACTATCTTAGGAACTTTGTATGGCTTTCCACAAATCTTCATACCTGCATCATGATATTTCTTATCTAATATTTCTCTTACTGTTTTACTAGTAAATCTTTCTTCTGTTGATAGATTATTTTCAGCACCATCAAACTGCATATCCGAAAATACTGCAAGGATCAAATTTTCTACTTCTTCAGCTGCTAGTTTATGTTCTACAATTGTATCTAAAATCAAATTCATTGTTTTATGGAAATTTGTATTCATACCCCAAGGAATTTCTTTAATTTTTTGCACATCCGCTACAAAATCCTCTTTATCACCTAATTTTATCCATTCTGGATTTGCATTAAAAGTTAATACTCTTTTTCCTAACTTGCTCTTTTCTGCAACTCTTAAACCTAATCCAATTGCACTTAGTAGCGGTTTCATTTCATCAATTTCCATAGAACCTGAAGTGTCTACAACTGGTATTATTTCTCCCAACTTACTAGTCTGTTTACTATTGCTCTTCCATTGTTCATTCAAAATTTCTTTATCCATTTTATCATGGCAAGTAAGAGCTTGTCTGACAAAATCAATCATTCCAACATTTTTTCCCTTCATCTCCTTTTTTCCACTCTTCACATCTTCCATGTATTTCTCCAAGTTATTTTTACATTGAATTCTATCTTCGCTATCTAGATTCTTTTTATTCATAAAAGCTCCTCGTTGTCTATTCATTGTTACTGATGTTACTCGGTTAAAGTCTATATCAGCCCAATGTTTTTCACATTGCTTTATTTGAGTTGTATCTAAAGAACGATTTTTAGCGGAAATTTTCTTTCTCAACTGCGTCTTTGCCTTATTTACACCTTTGCTATTCCAATCATATTTACCATATTCAGCAAAGTAACATTTAGCAATCTCTTCAAAAATCCACCCAAATTTTCTACTTTTCTCCCGTGGACTCCATTTCCAAACTAAACTATTATTGCCACTTTTCTCTTCTAACTTCATCTGCTCTACATATAAATCAACACATTTTACTGGTCGATCTTTTCTAATATTCATAAAATATTTCAAATCTTTCCAACTACCAAAAGGCTTTTCTTCACTATTGAATCCAATAAATCTTTTTAACATCTCTTTTCCCACTCTCTCATCCAAATCAAATAAAACATCTAGTAGCTCAAGACTCAATGCATATTCTCCTTTTCCCTCATCAATATCTCGAGTATTAGCCAATATTTTTAACATTAAAACCTTTATATCTCTATCTCCCTCTTCGTAAATTTTTCTATATACACTTTTCAGTTGTTTTGCATCTTTAGTTCTTACTAATTGAAAATATAACTGACATATTTGTTCTTGCTGTACCTCCGACCAACTATATTCAATATGATTGTTCTCCCCATATTGAATAGAATTCTTCATGTCTAGTGCGGTTACGAGTGCTGTCATAGTGTATGTGTAGTTAAGACTTTTGTCTTTAAGCTAGTTTTGAAATTATTTAACACCCCCTTTTAACTTCAATTTTTTTTTCTCCTAGTTTTTCCTTTTAATAGGTTAAATCTTACTCTTTTGGTGTTATGATTGTTATTTTTTTCATTTGCGTTAAAAATTATATATAAATTATTTAAATTTTGAAAATAATTAATTGTTGATTCCAAAGAATAATCATCTATATTTTTTAAATTTGTTAATAGTTCAAACTCTTGACTATCTTTTAAAAAATTTTTTAATTCGTTATTTTCCAAATTAAAATTATAGATTAATATTGAAATCAATTTATATTTCGTTTTATCAATATTATCATTTTCTCTTATTAATTTTATTAGCTCTTCTTTTTTTATTTTATTTTCTTTACTCAACTTGATTTCTTTTTCAGTTATTTTCTCTAACTCATTTTTTTTTACATACAAACAATTCACTTTTAAGTATTTCACTTCTTCGGGATAAAATACTTCATATTTTTTTTCCTCATTTTCATATTTATTTATCCATTCATCATCAAAATTTTCATTATCACTATCCATTATTAATTATTTATATTTATTCTTATTAGTTTTAACTAATCTTCCTCTTCTAAATATTCTTCTTCTTCCTTATTCTCTTCCTCTTCTTTTGCTAATCTTTCTTGTTCTTCCCATTCTTTTTCTAGAGCCGCACAATATTTTTCATATTTTTCATGTTCCATTTCTGCCCACATAAATGAATCTATTTCACCTGTTTCATAATAATGCCTTTCTGATTCTTCTCTTCTTTTCTCATATAATTCCATTGATCTAGCTGCAAATTTATCCATCTCTATTTGCCATTCATAATCTTTAATTGCCTGTAAATGTTCTGGACTAAAAGTCTCATTATAACTATTATACCAATTTATTCCATCTCTACTCCATAAAGTCTTTCCATTAGGAATAATTATACTTGATCCCATTTTACTTGCATCTTCTATATATTTTTTCCATTTTTCTCCTATTTTATTGCCTTTTAAATAAACTGGTCCTTTCCAAATAGGCCCTTCCCAATAAATTGGATTATTTACATCTGTAAGTGGTCTTTCATATTCTTCTGTCTTTTTTATTTTTTTTATCCATTCTGACTCTTCTTTCGGTTTGTTATCTGGTTCTTTGTATTCAGGAAAAATATTCTCTTCTTTCTTTTCTTCTTTGTTTTCATATATTTTATTTTTTTGCTCTTTATTATCTTCTCTCTTTCTTTCCTCTTTTTTAATTTTTTTATTTTTATCGTTTTTATTATTTCTTTTTTTATTATCTTTTTCCTTACAAAAAGGATTCTCCTTTAATGAATCAAATCTACCCATTTCGCTTTTTCAAATAAATGCTCTATTATATACCTGATATATCTAGTAATATTTATATATATTTTCTTTATATATATTAAAGTTATTTAATAAATTAATAAATTATAATAAACTATTTAAACAAATATCAACAATTTAATACGGGGATAGGGAGCGCCCGAAAAGACTCCCATAGTTTCCTAACAGCTATTTTTTACTTTTCATTAATTATTAGTATATAAAAATAAAAATATCTAATTTCGTATATATATATTACAGGAAACAGTAATCAGTGAGTTTTTATATTCTCATAATTGTAGCTTTTATTTTAAAATTGAATATAAAAATTACTTGTTAATTATAATATTCTCTATGACAACAATTAATTCTAATAATAACCCATCTATTTGTATTCCAAGAGTTTATTCTTCTATTCAGAAGAATTTTATACAAGACATATTTCAGACTCAACTCAAATTGGGTAAAATAAAAAAAATAGATATGATTAATACAAACGATAAAAATTTTAGAAAAATATTTATTCATTTTCATTCTTGGAATAGCGAAGATGATGTGGTAAACTCGATTAAGCAAAAGTTTTTATTAGGACATATTGTTAAAATTGTATATGATTTTCCATGGTTTTGGAAATGTTCTTTATACAGACCCTCATTATAAAATACTTATTATAATATAAAAGTTATTTTTTATATTATATATGATTTTTGGTGATATTAAAATAGATGTAATAAATTATAATTATACGATTAATGATAATAAATCTCCTTTT
>Ga0180433_10008398_pt1 | contig 12856 bp, 18 predicted proteins | sample SS_ome_8_FD_132980 | JGI IMG/M metagenome (GOLD analysis project Ga0180433, IMG submission 132980) | Hypersaline lake sediment archaeal communities from the Salton Sea, California, USA - SS_1_D_1 metaG | ecosystem: Environmental > Aquatic > Non-marine Saline and Alkaline > Hypersaline >... | reverse complement strand
CGGGCAGCCTCCAGCGCGAAGAGCGTGAAGCGGTCGTTTCGGCGGGCTTTCCGGCGGCCGAAGAGGGCTACCGGATCGAAATCCTTAACCTCGGCGGCAATCCGCACCTCCAGGTCGGACGGATCGAACAGGGTGATGGGGCCAACGCCGCTGCGGCCGGCCAGCAGCCCTTCCCACAACGTGGGCACGTCGTCGCCCAGCGGTGTAACTGCGCCCAAACCGGTGATAACCACGCGTTTTCTCATGTTCATGTTTTTTCCTCCTACTTCCTACGAAGCCCGTCAGAGGAAGAAACACCAACCCCGCCAAGAAGTCACGGATTCTAATATCGTACTTGTTTAGCGTGTAACTCGGCGATCACTTGAGGTCAAAAAGCCTGAAAAAAACAGGTCAGAAGACCCTTTTTGGGACACAGAAGTATGGTAAACTCGATAGCATGAACACCAGAAAGCCTTCTCCGACTTCATATTCGGATCCCAAAGATCAGCGGATCGCTGAATTGGAAGCAATGCTACATGAAGCTCAGGCAACAATCAAGGCGCTGCGTGAAGAGATTGAGCAGTTGGAGGGGGAGGTCGAGAAGCTGAAGCGCAAAGGGAAGCGACAGGCGACACCGTTTGCGCGCGAGAAGAGAAAGACGGACCCCAAGCGGCCCGGACGGAAGAAAGGACAGGGTAAGTTCTCGCATCGCCCCAAGCCCGCACCGGAGGAGGTGACAGAAACCAAGCAAGAGTCCCTGGCGTGTTGTCCGGAGTGCGGCGGATCGTTGACCGCGCGAAAAGAGCACGAGCAGTTCGTGATCGACATTCCAGAGGTGAAGCCAGAGATCACGCGCTACGTGACAGAGAGCGGGTACTGCTCCTGCTGCCAGAAACGGTTTCGGTCGCGTCATCCGGAGCAGATATCGGATGCCACAGGAGCGGCGGGAGTGGTCGTAGGGCCACGGGCGAAAGCGCTGGCGACGGACCTGAAGCATCATTTGGGCGTGTCTTACGGCAAGGTGTGCTCGTTTCTGGAGGATGCCTTCGATCTGGAAGTAACAAGGGGAGGGTGGTATCAGGCCGACATGCGATTGGCACAGCAGGCCAAACCGGTCTATCAAGAACTGATCGAGGTCCTGCGAGCAAGTAGCGTCGTGCATGTCGATGAAACCGGATGGCGAATCGGGACGTTGTCGGCGTGGCTGTGGGTGTTCACGAATCAAGAGGCGACGGTCTACACCATTCGCTCCAGCAGGGGACACGAGGTTGTATTGGACATCTTGGGCACTGAGTTTGCGGGAGTGTTGAACTCGGATTGCTTCTTGGCTTACGATGCGAAAGCATTGGATGACTGGTTGAAGCAGAAGTGTGTCAGCCATCTGTTGAGAAACCTGAGTGAGATTGAGGCCAGCAAGACGCGTGGCGCCGTTCGATTTGCCCGAAACGTGACTGCGTTGCTGCGAGACGCTTTGCAGCTGAAAGCAGAAAAAGCGACTGTGACGGCGGATGTCTTCGCCTCTCGAGCGATGGAACTTGAGGAACGATTGGATCAGTTGATCCACGAGCGCCGTCAGTTCACAGACCCTGACAATGTACGCTTCGCCAAGCGACTGCGGAAACATCGGGAGCATCTGTTGCGCTTCTTGTACGTGGATGAACTGGATGCGACCAACAACCTGGCTGAACGACAATTGCGCCCGGCCGTGATCACGCGCAAAACGACGGGATGTAACCGTGTGGCAGGTGGTGCGGAAGCTCATTCCATTTTGGCCAGCGTATTGGCGACCTGTCATCAAAGAGCCATTCCTGTCCTAGATTTCTTGGTCGAATTGCAGCGAGCTACTGAAAACCCACCGTCATTAGGGCAAGCGCAGCCTGCCCCCACCTGACGCTAAACAAGTACCTAATATCAATCATCACCCGCGCAACCAGTTGAGTGCAGGTCTAGGTCGACACCTATTCGCTTCGCTTATCAGGGACGATGTAGACAACCCGCTTGTACGGCTTTATCTGCTGCCCCACCTGCTCCTTCAGGATATTCCCGGACACGTGCATCAGTGTGTCGTTGAAGTCAGGATCCTTGGCCATCCCGGCCAGGCATGGATAATGATGGTGCAGCAGCCCCGCTTCCTGCTCGGCGTCGTCGACCGAGACCCCCACCAGGCCCTGCGCCACGTGGCGGGCGCAGCCACAGCAGGCGTCACGCACCACCTCAATGGCGGTGATGGCACGTGTCCTGTCGTTTACGTCGATGCGGAGATTGGGCTGGCCGAACCGTCGAGCGAATTCAGCGATGAGCGGGCTGTCGTACTCACCCCGGTGCTGACGCACGTTGTAGTGCGTCTCAGTAAGCGAGCAGAACGGCTTGGGAGTGACGCAGGTGACGTTTATCTCGGCCAGCCAGCCCCGCAGCTGCCGGGCCAGCCCCCTGGGGAGCCATTGCTCCCGGTCCACCGGGGCGATGACGGCGCGCGCGCCTGTCATCCGCGCCACCTCCGGAACCAGCTCGGCGACGCCCCGGTGCTCGCCAAGGGCCAGAATCAAGTCAGCAGGCGGGAGGGATTCAGGCAAATAGTCCTCCGGATAGTCGACCACCGGCGGCAGAACCACCGGCGCCCGCCACAGTTCGACCTGCCATTCGGCCGGCCCGTGGGTGCGGACGTTGTCGACGTGCCGCTGGCCGTATTCGCCAGTGATGATGGCCAGAATACGCATCGTTTTCACTCCTACCAGTCAGTCGGCATCGTCCAGCAGCCGCCGCTCACCCTCCAGCGCGCGGATGCGGGTGACGTCCTGGGTTACCTCCAGCGTGCCCTGGTACTCCCCTGCCTCACCCCGGAGGGCGAAATAATGGATGTGGATGAACTTCCCCTCGCCCTCAGTCGGCCCCATCCGGATCCAGAACTCGGCCACGTCACGACGTCCCTCCCTGAAGTCGTCCAGGATGCGCTGCACCCGGTGGACGCTGGCAGGCGGGTGACATTTCTGAACCTTGCGGCCGATGATGGCCGGGGAGCGAGGGAAGATGCGTTCTTTGGTTTGGGAGAAGAAGCGGACTGTGTCGTCCTCGTCCACGTAGGTGACGTCCACCGGCAAGTGGGTCAGCAGGAGGTTGATCTCCCGCACCGAGAGCACGCCGGTGTCGAGCTGAAGCAAGTCTCCATCCACCTCCTTCACCTCGACCGGGGGCGGTGTAGGCCCGGGGCCAGCGGCCGAGGGCGGCCATTGGCGACCAGGCTCCACGTAGGAATAGCCCACCTCCGGCTCTTGCGCACGGACGGCCGCCCACTCTTCCTGGCTCAGCTTCTCCAGGGCAGTGGGGAACAGAATCTTCTCTTCCTTGTAGAACATCTCCCGAATGGCCGTGCTGAGCGGCTGGAAGATATCGTGAATCCGAGCGCCAAAGACGCCCGGGTCGTCACCGGGACCGACAACCAACAGCTCGTCGAGCGCCTGCCAACCGGCACGCACGTCATCGTGGATGGCCCACATCACCGACGACGGCCCCGAAAAGCCGTGCTGCTCCAGGTAGGGGAACAGAATGTTCTCCTTCCGCAGGTAGTGTTTGTCGTACTGACGCAGTTCCTGCAGCCGCTCACGCGCCCGTTCCAAGTGAGCCGCACCCGGCGTAGCCTGGAGCGCATACAACGCTTCCTCAACATCATCTAACACCCGACCAGCGGCCTCGTTCTCAGCGCGGAAGGTATGGATTGGATGACCGGGGATGGACTCGGGCCTGGGCTGGGCGTCCAGGGATTCGCGGAAGACCGCAACGTGGACATCGCACAGACGTTTGATCTCCATCTCCGGCAATCCCTCGGCGATCAGAGCCTGCTCGATCTCGGCGATCTCACCTGCGCCGACGTCCCGGAGCAGCGCGGCGAACTCGGCCTTGACGTCATCGACGGTCTTACCCTCGTGCAGCTCCCGAATCAATCGCTTCAGTGTATCCTTGCGCTTGGCCTGGTTATCTATATACTCACTCATCTCTCATCCCCCGATGAACTATACCGGCGGCGACCCGCCGGACGAAAGAGCTGCGCTGAAACCGCTGAGCAGCAAAACCGCAACACCCAGGACGACGTTGAGCAGCAGCAGCCCGACCTTGAGCTTCTCCCGGGCCGGATCAGGCGGCCCATCCCGTCGACCGAGCACCCGGCTCCGAAACAATGCCACGCCGATCATCACCAGTGTCAGTATGTGCTTGACAGCCAGGACAGCGGAGTAGGCGTTGCCAAAGGATAAGAGACCCTGAAAGGCCGGGGAGCGATTGGACAAAAGAAGACCGGTCAACAACAGCCCCCCAATACTCACGTAGACCAGTTTGCTCAAGCGTTCTTGGATAGCATCCATCAGATTCCTGGTCTCCGGCCCTATCCCGAACACCTTCCGGGCAGACGGCAAAACAACCAGGGCCAGGCTGATCATCCCACCGATCCAGACTACGGTGAACAAGTCGTGCAAGAAGATCACAATGGCAAATACGATTTGCTTTGGCATGTTACTCCTTTCTTATCTCAACTACCTTAACTTGGCGATTGCGGACCGTGAAACGCTATACAAGACATCCGAGTGACGCGGGGCGCCCGTGTGGTTCAAGACAAGCGGCGGGCTGTCACGACCAGGTTGGGACTAGTCTTGGCGTCGAAGGGCGCACCCTGCATATCCCCCCAGTATGCGACCTTCCCAAAACCGGCCTCGTCCAGCGCCGCCGTCAGTTCGCTCTGCCGCATCGGCCATAGCGCCGTGGTCGCGACGCGCTGGCTCCATCCACCCGCCCTCTCCCGCCGGAGCGTCACCAGGTTGAAAGCCAGCGTGCCGTCCGGTTCGAAATCGTAGAAGCGCAGGAACATCCATTCCACCTCGCCTTCCCGATAGGTCTGGGGCTCCATCCACCGCTCGTGCCGGGCCAGCACCGCATCGAAATTACGGTTCTGGATCAGGATCAGGCCGCCGGGGCGCAGACAGGCGGCAAAATCGGCCAACGCGGACGCCAGGGCACCGGGGTTCAGCAGGTGGGGCAGCGAGTTGCCCAGGCAGAGCAGGGCGTCAAACTCGCTGCCGACGCGCGCACTCAATTCCCCGAAGCCTGCTATCTCAAACCGAACCTCGGCGCTTGCAGCAACTGCGTTGGCCCGCGCCTGCTCAATCATACCTGCACTCAAGTCGGCCCCCACCGTGACGTACCCTCGCTGGGCCAGCGCCACGGCGTGCATCCCCGTGCCACAGGCAGCATCTAGTACACGGCGTGCCCGTACCGCATGTAACTCCCGCTCAATAAAGGAGAGTTCCCCCGCCAGCCGGCCCGGCCAATCCACGAAACGGTCATAATCGGAACTGAAATTGTCGTACATCAGACCACCAGCAACGACATATCTCGAGCGAACAACCCCACCCGGTCGCCCGGTTGAAGTGGTGTATCCAACGCCTTGGACCGATCCGATGCGCAGGCGACCGACCCTTGATGGCCCAGCCAGGGTGCCATTGAGTTGCCGGTGGCGAGAAGCACCCCATTCAGGAAGATGTGAAAGACCTCCTGGGGCTGAATGCCCAGTTGCTCCAGCGTCGTCCTCACCGTCTGTCCTGGCCGGGGCGCGACCTGCACCACGCTCTCGCGGTCAGGCCTGGGGTCCGGCGCGTAGCGACGCAGGCGGCCGTACAAATGAACCACTACCATTACACTTTCTCCTCAGCCGTGAATCAGCGCCGGGAGGCAGCGGGTGCAAACCCACAGGCTCTGGCCAGCTTTGCGGCAGGGAAGGAGAACACGGCTGTCCTCACCCTGTCCGCAGACGTGGCAGGTCTGCTCGATGTAGGTCTTCGCCTGCCCTGCCACGTTCGCCTCAGCGGCCTGCTCCTCGAATGGCGCCGCTTCACGCACCTCGATACTCAACGCGCCGGTGGGGCAGACGCCCAGGCAAAAGCCGGCTCCATCGCACAGGCCCTCGCGCACTACGCGCGCCTTGCCATCGATCAGCGCGATGGCGCCCTCGGCACACGGGGTTACACACGCACCACAGCCGTTGCAGAGTTCCTCATCAATCCGCACAATCTGTCGAACTGCCATTATCTCCCCTCTACTCAACTATCCATCCCCCAGACGATCTCGAAGGCGCAGGTGATGGCTTGCTGGGGGCACATAGATTCACACTCTGTGCAGTAGGTGCAGTCGGCCGATCGGGCAATGAAGGGCCCTGCCGGCCCCATCTCTACAGCGCCGGTGGGGCACTGCGCGGCGCAGGTACCGCACCGGTTGCACAGCGTCAAGTCAATTTCGGGCAATGCCCAATCTTTCATGAGCAGCTTCATAAAACAAGCGACCACCTTTCTGGTTTGTGCCATCAGCATACCAGAAAGGCGGCCGCTTGTCTACGACATAAGTCGCATTCGATCAGTGTTGCGCCTCAGCCTCCAGACCCTCTCGGTCGAGAAGGATGACGCGCTGCCGCTCAACGCGGACCAATCCCGCATCGGCGAAGGCGCGCAGCGTGCGCCCCACCATGTCTCGCACTGTGCCCAGGTGGGCGGCCACCTCTTCCTGCGTCCAGCGTCCAGTGGCCTGGACGCCTACCCCACTTCCGCCCGGCATTGCCGACGCGTGCTCCAGCAGGAAACGGGCCAGCCGACCCCGGACGGTGTGCAACGAAAGATCCTCGACCAAGTTGGTCAAGTGATCAAGCCGGTCCGCGAAGTCCTGCAGGATAGCCAACGCCAGTTCAGCACACTCTCCAACCAGACGCCGGAAGTCCTCGCGGATAATCACGTAGAGGGCGACGGGGGTGAGCGCCTCGACCGTGGCGTGGTTGACACCGTGCGGTTGAAATGGAGGAACCGTATTGAAGGTTTGACCCGGCCCCAGTCGCGTCAACACCTGCTCGCGACCGCCGGGAGACAGGCGGTACACACGCACCCGCCCCTCGGCGATGAAGTAAGCGGCCTGGCAAGGATCGCCCTCGAAGATGATCGTCTCGTCAGCCCCGTAGGTCCGACGGGACGCGACACTCGCCACACGGGTCAGCGCTTCGTCAGAGAGCTCGGCGAACAAGGCGACGCGGCGCAGGTTCTGGTATGTGGACTCCATCGCGGCTCCATTGTAGCTGAAACGGCAGCCTCGTCAAGCTATATAATATCACGCGAAGCACGCCAACCAAATTCCAACGGATTACAACCCAACCCAACGACAATTTCAACCAACCCCATAGGCACCAAGCCAGTTTTTGTACTATACTGTTATCGTAATCGGTGGGCACCAGCCCCACCTGCCCCGTGGGGTCAACGCAAGCGAGCTCGGAGACACCACGCAGGATAGCTGCTTGACACAGAGGTTCACATATGTTATAATGTTTACAATATAATAATTACTATAAATAATCCTATGACCTCTGTTGACCAATTATGTGCACAGCTTAAAGCTAGCGGCCGCCGGGTGACGCCTCAGCGCAGGGCCATCATCGAAGTGCTGCTGGAGGACCACGCACACGTCACAGCCGAGCAAGTACTTAAGCGCGTGCGAACTATAATGCCCGATCTATCCCTTGCCACAGTCTACAACACGCTGCATGAGCTGGTGGAGATGGGCGTGCTGCAGGAACTGCTGCTGCGGGTAGGGGGGCGGCATTACGAGATCCGGAAAGGGGGCCACGCCCACCTGGTCTGCCTGGGATGTGGGCGCATAGAAGACGTGCCACAAGACTGCGACGCGCTAATGCCATCGCTCGAGGACACTCACGGATTCCAAGTGCTAACCTGCAACGTAGTGTTTCGCGGTTATTGCCCTGCCTGCGCTTCCCAAGCGGAAGCGCAAGGTGAAAATCCATCACATCACACAAAACAGAAAGGAGAAAAAGGAGCCAATGGATAAGTGGGAATGCCTGATATGCGGATACGTGTACGATCCACAGGTGGGTGATCCCGACAGCGGGATCGAGCCTGGCACACCATTCGAAGCAGTGCCTGACGACTGGGTTTGCCCCGACTGCGGCGCGGGCAAAGACATGTTTGAGAAATTGGCCTAGAAGATGAAACACGTCATCGTCGGTAACGGCGTGGCTGGCGTGACAGCGGCCCAGAGCATCGTCCGAGCAGATCCGGATGCCGAGGTGTATCTCTTGGGCGCAGAACCCTATCCCTACTACCGCCGTCCGCTGCTGTGGGAGTTCATCGCTGGGCAGATCGAGCAGGACGATCTCTACTTCCGACCGGCCGAGTGGTACGCCGAGCAAGGCATCCAGCTCCACCTGGGAACTGAAGTCACGGATCTGGATACTGCGGATCATCGTCTCACACTGGCCGGCGGCACCTGGGTGGACTACGGCCGCCTTCTGCTCGCCACAGGCGGTCGTCCATTCAGTCCGCCATGCGAGGGAATGGACAAAGAAGGTGTGTTCATGCTGCGCACGCTAGATGATGCGCTGGCAATCAAGGCCTACGCGCAGAAGGTTTCCACAGCATTGGTCATCGGCGGTGGGCTTCTGGGGCTAGAGACAGCCCGAGCGCTACACACCGCCGGCCTGGACGTGACGGTGATCGAGTTTTTCCCCTACCTGCTGCCGCGGCAACTGGATGAAGAGGGAGCGGAGGTTCTACAATCACTGCTGGAAGCACAGGGAATGAACGTGATCACCGGCGCAACAACGCAGGCCGTCCTGGGTGACGTGTGCGCCGACTGCATCCGTCTGAAGGATCGCCGCATCGTAGAAGGAGAACTGGTGCTCTTCTCAACCGGCATCCGCAGCGAGATCTCATTGGCCCAGGCGGCGGGGCTGGAGACAAATCGCGGCATCGTCGTAGACGACCAACTGCAGACGAGCGCCGAGGACGTCTTCGCCGCGGGTGACGCAGCCGAGTTCGAGGGACGGGTCTACGGCATTATCCCCCCCGCCATCGAGCAGGCCAGGGCTGCAGCAGCCAATATGGTCGCGCCCGAAAGCACGACCTATACCGGCACGCTTCCCTCAACGACGCTCAAGGTCGCCGGTGCGGAGCTGACCTCGCTGGGAGAAGCTGTCGCAGAGGGGGAGGAATACACCGAATTGCGGCACGCGGATCCAGCCGCGGGCCACTATCGCAAATTCGTGCTGCGTAATGGGAACGTCGTAGGCGCGATCCTGCTCAACGAAAAGGAGCAGACGAGGCCCATCATCCAGCTCATCGAACGGCAAGTGGACGTGTCAGCTCACGTCGATCAGTTGCTAGACGACGACTTCGATCTGAAGTCACTGTTGTAGGCCACAGCCATCCGGGACTGGCCCTTCGGCCCTTTGAAAGGAACCTTGTAGCAATGGGCGAGAAGACTCAGAACAACCTTTACCAAGCCTTCGTCGGCGAAGCCAAGGCGTACCACCGGCTGCTGGCCTTCGCCCGCAAAGCGGAGGAGGAAAGCTATCCCCAGATCGCCAAGCTGTTCCGAGCTGTCGCCGCCGCGGAAGGGGTGCACACCGAGCGTCACCTGCGCTTGCTTGGAGAGGCCGTGGTGCAGGACACCGAGGCCAACCTGAGGTCGTCTTTCGAGCGAGAGACGACTGTCAACGAGGTCTACTACCCGCGGTTCATCCGCGATGCGGAAGAGGAAGATGAGCGGGCAGCGGCGTTGACCTTCAGCCAGGCGCGAGACGTGGAGGAGGGGCACGCTGCCCTATACAAGCGTGCGCTGGGCGCCATGCTGCGCGACGAGACCCACGATTTCTATGTCTGCCAGGTGTGCGGGTACATCGCAGAGCGGGACGCCCCGGACCGGTGCCCGATTTGCAACGCCAAGCGAGAGAAGTTTCGCCTGGTAACGTAAGTGGAGGTACGTCCTATGACAGAACCATTGTGTGACCACTGCGGAGAGGCGGTCGAGGGAGAGCCTATTCGGCGCGGGAACCATATATACTGCAGCCAGGCATGCGCCTTTGAAGCCGACAGGAGCAAGGACTGCAGCGGCCGGACCGACTCCCCAATCTCTCCCAGCATCGTCAAGCCAGCCGATCAGTGAGACCAGTATAAGACAAGTTATAGCAACCTGTAACGAAAGGAGTTTAAGTCTATGGGCACAAAAGCAAGAGAAATCGTAGGCACGGACGTGGAGCAACTGATTGAGATGCTCAACAAAGCGTTTGCAGACGAGTGGCTGGCGTACTACCAGTACTGGGTAGGCGCTCAAGTGGCAAAAGGCCCTTCCAGAGGAGCTGTTGCCGCCGAGCTTATGGAACACGCCGCCGAAGAATTCGAGCACGCGGGGATGCTCACGGAGAGGATCCTCCAACTGGGTGGCAACCCGCTCCTCACGCCTGAAGATTGGTATAAAATGACCAACTGCGGGTACGAGGCTCCGGAAGATCCCTACGTGGAGGCGCTCCTGGAGCAAAATATCGAAGGCGAGCAATGTGCCATCGACGTCTATCACAAGTTGATGGAATTCACCAAGGACACTGACCCGATCACATACAGTATCGCACTCGAGATCCTTGAGGACGAGATTGAGCACGAGGAGGATCTTCAGGCGATCCTTGAAGACATCCAGCTGATGAAAGAAAGGAGACAATCGTGAAGTTCGGGGACAGAATCCAAGAGGCCGATTGGAAGAAGGAGAAACACGTTCCGGTCATCGAATGCCCGGACGAGGTGACGGCAGGAGAGATTTTCGAGGTGAAGGTCGGCCTGGGTAAGGAGATCGCCCATCCCAACACGACTGAGCATCACATCCGTTGGATCACGCTCTACTTTCATCCCGAAGGCGACAAGTTTACCTATGACGTAGGGCACTTCGAGTTCAACGCCCACGGCGAGTCCGCCGCCGGCCCCAACCAGGGGCCTGTGTACACGCATCACAGCGTGACGACAGCAATGAAAACAGACAAGCCCGGCACGCTGCACGCGTTGGCGCTGTGCAACATTCACGGCCTGTGGGAGAGCAACAAGGAGATCAAGGTCGCTTAGATCCAACCCGGCAAGGGCTGGCTTCCACGCTCCACGCCAGAGGCGAGGCGGACGCGTGGAGGCCGCCCGCATCCTGCGGGAGACACCGCAGCGCCGCAAGAACGCAACAGACGAAACACCGTGAACAGGTACAGGTTCCTGTGAATCTTATCACACCCAGCCAGACATAAGGAGGTCACATCATGCCAGAGTTCATCAATCCATTCAGTGGTACCGTGCCCGATCGGAAGCTCACGCTCGGAGAACTGATTCGAGCAATACGCTTGAACATCGCCGCCGAGCAGGAGGCAGTACACCTCTATATGGCCCACGCTGACGCTACAGACCACCCCCTGGCGAAGGAGGTTCTCACAGACATCGCCAACGAGGAACGGGTCCACGCTGGCGAGTTCCAACGCCTGCTGGAAATCCTGACCGGGGACGAGGGCGAATTGATGGCCGAGGGCCGAGAAGAAGTGGACGAAATGGTCGCTGAGATGGGGGCGGGCGCGACCGAGGAGGTCGGTAGCGCCGAAACTCCAGCAGCCGAGAGCGAGGAGACAACCATCGGCTCACTGAAGGATTAGGTGTGTCAGATCACGCGCCATCAGAATGGCCCTTGTGAAGAGTGATGGCGCGCGATATGACGCTGCATAAGACAGAGACATACAGAGGAGGAAGCACTATGGCTAACAAATACTTGGCTCGAGAGGACGCACCTTTCGGGTCCGATACGTGGGAAATGCTGGACTCCACGATGGTGGAAACTGCTAAGAGCGAATTGGTGGGTCGTCGTCTGCTTCACATTGAGGGCCCGTTTGGGATGGGATTGAAGGTCGTGCCCCTGGGAGACGTGAAGTCAGAATCGGGCCTGAGCGCCAGCAAGTTCTTGTCGGTCCTGATGATCCAGAAGACATTTACCCTCAATATGCGAGACCTGGCAAGCCACGAACGAGACGGGATGGGACTGGACGTAACGCCGGTGACAGAGGCGGCTCTTGCAGCCGCGCGCATGGAAGACGATCTGATCTTCAAAGGGGCCGAGGGGACACCTGGCCTTCTTACAGTGGAGGGATCGAATGAAGTGAAACTATCCACCTGGGACGAGGTAGGCACAGCGGCTGAAGACATCATCAAGGCGCTTACGACAATCGACAACGCAGGTTTCCACGGCCCGTACAGCCTGGCTTTGGCACCTGCCCGGTACAACCTGCTGTTCCGCCGCTACCCCAGGGGCAACTTCAGCGAGATGGAGCACGTGAAGACGATGGTGACCGAGGGCATCTACAAGGCGCCGATCCTGAAGAGCGGGGGCGTGCTGATGGCATCCGGTCGCCAGTATGCGTCCATCGTACTGGGGCAGGATATGGCCATCGGCTTCGTCGGGCCGGCCGGCGAGGACGTGGAGTTCTCAATCTTCGAGAGTCTGGCGCTACGCATCCGTCAGCCTCAGTCGATCTGCGCGCTGAAGGACTGATCTCGCTACGTTGGTATAAACCGAACCAGGAGGACTACGGAATGACCCTTTTCACTGCTGCGCAAGCGCTGGAAATGGCGCTGGATATCGAGAAGAACGGACAAACATTCTACAACAAGGTGGCTGAGAAAAGCACCGATCCGGAGGTCAAGGCGCTTTTCGAGGATCTGGCCATCCAGGAGCAAGGGCACTACCGCGTGTTCCAGAATATGCTGGAAGGGATAGATCCAGGCGCTGCACCTGCCAGCCCGTACCCGGCGGCCTACTATGACGAGTACAAGGCCTACGTCCACGTCGCGATGGAGAACGCGCTGTTCGCCGGACCGGCCAAAGCGCTGGCCTTGGCCGAGAAGGCTGAGGACCGAGAGACGGCCCTTCGAGCAGCAATGGGCTTTGAGAAGGACACCTTGCTGTTCTTCTACGATCTGCGCGACATGGTGGGCGAGACGGATCAAGAAACCGTCTCCGGTGTCATCCGCGAGGAACAGAAGCACCTGCG
>Ga0180433_10008397_pt1 | contig 12856 bp, 15 predicted proteins | sample SS_ome_8_FD_132980 | JGI IMG/M metagenome (GOLD analysis project Ga0180433, IMG submission 132980) | Hypersaline lake sediment archaeal communities from the Salton Sea, California, USA - SS_1_D_1 metaG | ecosystem: Environmental > Aquatic > Non-marine Saline and Alkaline > Hypersaline >... | reverse complement strand
CGAGCGAATGGGCCGGTGCGCGTCCAGAGGAATGTAGCGGCTCATTGATCGGCCTCAATGCGCTGGGCAACGCGGTCCAGCCGCTCGCCCAAGGCTTCGATGCGCTGATCCATCGGATCGAGCGTTTCAGGCATAGGGACCATTTCGACCGCCACCGGAGGTTCATCGGCAGCGAGATCCGCTGTACCGCTGAATGGGGACACCATCACCGCGATGACGCTGATAACGCCGCCGACCACGCCGCCGAGCGCACCGACGCAAAGCTCTGTGGTTGCGTCCGACATGCCCTACTCCTTCGCCAACGCGGTTTCGATGCGGGTGATTCCCTGCTCGATATAAGTCAGTTTCGTTTCCAGCACTTTGATCGCAGTGGCTTGATCCTGGGCGTCGGCTACGGACGCTGCCGTCTGCCCCAGGCGTGCGTCGAGCACGGCGATCTGCGCGTTGAGCGACCACGCCCACGCGAAGCTGCCCATCGCGGCAGCGGAAACGATTGAGGCGACGGCCTTGGGCACCCAAGAGGGCATCACAGTCTCTCCAGTTCAGCGGCGAGGGCTGGCTGCACGGGCCCGTAGGTGTCGAGCGTCGAGACGTAAGTTCGCCCGTCCCCAGCGTTCAGCGCAGCGAGCGCAGCCGGAGTCAACCCGCGCAGGTAGTCGGTGATTCCGGCGTGTACCGAGAGGTAGGAGAAGATCGGCACCCATCGCCATACGGGTGCGCCGTCCCACTCTTGCACCGGGATCGCCGTCCAGCGGCGGTGGGTCAAATGCGGGGCGATGATGCGGAACGGATTGCCGTTCGGAATGCCGCCGTCGCGCGAAGCGATCTTCGCGTGCAGCCCCAGCAGCCCACGGGCCTCTTCCGTCAGGGTTGGGGCCGCTGCCGCCAGCGCACGGTCGAAGGCATCGGCGTCCCAGGGGAGGTAGTCGAGGCCGACGTAGAGGCCCGCTGACGGCGCACCGCCACGGGGAGACAGCGGGTGGCCCTTCGTGCCTGTGGGCTCCTTCGCCATCTCGCGCCGGAGCCACCACGGGACGATCGCCAGCACCGCTGCGAGAGCCAGCCCCTTTCCGCCATATCGTGCGTACTCAGGAAGCATCTACACGTCGTCCACGAGGAGGAAGCCCTCACTAAAGCGGATCGATCCGACCCAAGACGGAAGCACAAGCCGACCGAGGGTAGTGCCTTTATCACTGCGAAGGTTCAACTGCTGCCGCCCCGTCTCCGCCACATCTATGCCTCTTGAGATAAAGCCATTGGCAGGCGCGTCGAGGAGGCTTTCCATAGCGGACGAGAGTCCTTCCGCGAACCCTGCGATCTCCTCTAGAGAATCAAGATCGAGCCGGAAGTGGCGGACCTGATAGCCGTCGAGGGTGCCCTGCTTCCCCCGCAAGACCCCTTCCCTACCCTGCCATTGCACCGGGATCGCGAGAAGGCGCGGACCTGCGCTACTGCGGAGGATGAAGAAGAGTGCTTCCGGGTTCGTTCCGGCGGGGTGGGACAGCGGGTTGCCGAGGGCTATGTCGCGCAATACAGCGAGGGTGTCTTCGGGGTCCAAAGCAAAAGTCACCAAATGCGTCTTATCACCGATAACCGGCCAGAGCTTCGGGCTTGTCGGCAACTCCTGCTGGCCCGCTGTAACGGGGGTCGTGGCCTTTGCCACCGCATTCCGCACCTTGACTTCAGCCGCCTCCGCTGCCTTCTTAAAACGGCCCAGGTACTCAGCGATGACCAATCGGTCACTTTGCGGGTAGACCGCTGGGACGTAGGTCGGAAGCTGGTTACTTGCGAGCGGCTGGCTGAAGAGTCGGCGCTCTTCGTCCCAGGCCAAATCAGCCGGAACCTGAAGCGCACCGCGCCACACCAGCGGGTCGAAGTTGAAGCCGCCGACAACGGATGCCTCGCGCACGCGCGTGATGAAGTCGTGGTAGTCCGCGAAGTGGACCGGCTTTCCGTCCTCGTCCGTGATGGACGTGAAGGTCACGCCTTCCGCCGACACCTCCGCAGAGTCGAAAATCGCACGCGGAGCGAAGCCGGGGTACAGCACGTCGCCCAGGTTCAGCCCCTCGCTTGCCGCCTGCGTCTTCTGCTCATCGATCGGCGGGAACTTGCCTGAGCGCGTGCGAAGCATCGCTCGCGCGTCGGCGCGTATGTTCGTTGCGACGTGCTGCATGAGGGGCGAGGGGAAGGAATACTGCGGGTCGGCTTGAAGGCACGCGGCGCGGAGGAACAGTTCTGCGACGACGCGCGTCTTGTCCGCATTCAACGGCCACAAGGCGTCCAGTCCCCGGGCGCTGATTTCGACGGAGGAGAAGTCTTGAGGCATGCTGCCTGACAGCACTGTTTCCTGCTCGTTGGGACCAAGAGTGTCCCAAAAAGCATTCCTTCCTAGCTTCGCTGAGTAGTAGGAAGCGGACGGCATCCGGCCCTGGAGTGCCTGTGGAATGTATTGAAACGGGTCGATGCCCGTGGATGCGTCGGATCCCAGCGCGAAGTATTCAGCCCTGTCCGTGGTCCCGGCCCCCTTAGCCACCTCGATCGGGAGCCCGTTGTAGCGGGCTGTAGCGAGTGCCAGTGGGGCCGGGTCGATGTTGGCGAAGTCGTAGGTCCAGAGGTACTGGCGCGGGCCCTCCTCGTCCACCAGATGCGCCAGCGGCCTGGGAAGCCGCAGCACGGCAATCTTGTCGTCCGTTGGCTTCGGGTCTGTTGGCTCCAGCAGCACGGGCTGCTTCGGGACGATCTGCCCACGATCATTCAGGTTGCCCAGGTTCACGGCACTTATCCCAAAAGGCCGAGTCGTAAAAGCCGTGGCCTGAATCTCGGGGGCACCGTCTACGTTGCGATCCGTAAGCTCAAACCGAACCGTCACGCCCATTTGCGAGACATACGTGCCTGCCCCGTCTCCCGGGATGAAGTCCCCCACGGCGACCAACGACTTCGTTGTCGTCACATCGACGGGCAGTGAAGTCGCAACGCCTTCTCCGAGAAAATCCGTCACGAGGTTGTCGCGGAAGGTGGGCGTCACGATCTGCGCGTCGAAAAACCGGGCGAGCCATTCCGGGGGTTCAGAGGAGAACCCGGCTTCTAGTAGCGCGCCCTTCTGGTCACTTACACGCTCAAACTCAGCCGCCGCGTTCCCCGTCAGCATGGCCTGCTCGGATAGCCCCGAGGCTTGATTCCAGCGGGATGCGTCTGCAATTACGTTCGCAAGCTCCTGCGCTGCGGGCTGGTCAACGCCAAGCTCCTGCGCCGTCTCAGCCGCCGCTCGCGCATTGCTGGGCGGCATAGGCTGCGCGAGGTAGACCTCAAAAAACTTCGGCATTGGGAGGTACGCCGCCAGAGCGGCGCGGCGCTTGGCCCCGGCAGTCCCGTCCCCGGCGATGCCCCGGAAGAGGTTGAGGAGGCGCGAGGCGATGCGAGCCCGCTTCCGTCGTGCCAGTAGCTCAAACTGCTTACGCACGCGCTCGCGCATCTCAGCCTGATACTTGACGGGCGTCACCTTGACGATCAGGTCGATGATCGCTTCTGTGTTCCCGCCACCGATGCTTGCGTCAGCGCGGCCCTTGGACAGCACGGTGTCCTGCCATGCCTTTCGCCCTCGCACGCGATTCAACTTGTAATAGTCGATCGAGCCGTCCGTGAGGTAGGCGTAGACCGAGACGTTGGAGAAGAGGTTGCCCTGCCGCACTGCGCGGCCATTCCGCTGCGTGAGGACGTTTGGCGTCCAAGGCTGATCGAGGTGGTGGATCGCACAGGTCCGCACCTGAAGATCGACGCCCTCATAAATCTGCGCGCCACCGATCACAATGTCGTAATCGGGCTTCGCCCACACGGGTTCGTTGTCGTCCCCTGACGGCTCGGGGACGTAGAGCGCCCCGTCGTCGGCCTTCTGCACGACGCCGTTGAACTGCTCCCCGATCTCGCGAATCTTGCCGACTTCCTTGTCGTCCAGCACCTCACCGTTGATCACGACCATGCGCTGCATGGCCCGGGTGAACTCCACGGGCGACCAGCCCTCGTAACCGCGCCCAGGAGCGAAGTCCTCCTTGTAGGGGCGTCGGATCACGTCACCAGACGAGCCCTGTATCTCGTACTGCGACTTCTTCCACTGCTCCTGTAGGTACGCCGTCAGCTTCGGGTAGTTCGTCGCCGTGCGGCCCAGCGGAGTCGCGCCCAAAGGCGTAATGACGGCTCGGAAAGGTTCATCTGAGAAGTGCGCTGTAGCCGCGTACATGACGGCATTCAGCGTGCGCGGCCAGAAATTCCAGCCCCGAAGCTCGGCCATCATCTCCGTCTCATTCGGCTGATCCTTGAGGGCCTTGCGCCCCTGGAACAGCCGTGGCGGGTAGCCGCCGAAAACAGCCGTCCTCGCACGCGCGAGCGCGCACGCGAGATCCACGAGAGCGATGGCCTGAAGGGCCAGCGTCTCGTTGAAGATGATGTGGCCGCAGGGAACGAGCACACGCCCCTCGCCCCGATCCTCAATGACCTGTTCGCCTTCGTCCGCGATGAGCGTGCTCACGACCATGTCGGACAGCGCCGCCATCCGGGGCGCATAGATGCGCCCTCCGGCGTCTTCTGTCGCGCGAAGGGCGCGAGGTTCCGCTTCCAGAATCACCGGAGCCGTCGCCATCAGCCGAAGCTCCCAAAGTCGAGGTCGATGCCCATGTCCCGAACGGCACGCTGCGTGTCCTGCTCCCGCTGGCGCAGCCAGCTGTTCACTGCGTTGTTGGCCGCAGGCGGGAGGGCGTTGTCGTCCTTGAACTCGCGAAGCTCAGAGCGAAGCTGATTCACGACGCGGTCGTAGGGAAGCCCGCGCTGCCCTGCTCCCTTCACTGTGATCTCGTCAAGGAAAGCGAGCACTTCGGGAAGACGCCCCAGCCCATCGGGCGCGTCGAGGGAACTGTTCAGGCCAAAGCGAGCGAGCGAGGAGGCGTAGGCAATGTTTGCATCGAACGCCTTTGCATCGCTGGTCTTGGGAAGCGCCGCGACGAACTTTGCGGGCCCAGCAGCCAGGATCGATTCCGGTGTCCGCAGCCCGCTCTTGTACTCGTTCCGAATGAACTTCGTGAAGGCATCGCAGTAGGCAGGGCCGATGGTCCCGCAGAGGAGCGTTTGGACAACCTGCCCGAAAGCCGCTGCTCCGAGTCCGCAAGCAGAGGCTCCGGCAACGGCGCGCAGCGCGATCTCCCAGGACCGGGGAGAAGCCCACGCAAGGTTCTGGGCCTGGAACGGCTCGGCCTTCTGGAGCCGGTCAAACACCTTCTTGGTGGGCATCGCGAACAGGGGCTCAAACTCCCTGTACTCCGCATACGTCCCGGTTCCCTTCTCCGATGCCTTTGCCGCGCGCTTCAAGCTCGCGGGCTTTGCGTTCTTCGGGTCGAGGATGAACTTCGCCGCAAGCTCCGTGATCGAGCCTTCACCGCGCGTCTGGTACGCCTCGTTGAACTCCACGAGGCCCGTGATGGCCGCTCGTCGGCGCTGCGTCTGGACTGCCGCAAGCCGTCGAGTGCGCTCGGCGTCGTCAAACGTGTTCAAGGCTTCATTGAGGCTCTTTGAGATCACGCCCCCGGCGTCTCCGAAGATCGGCAGTTGCAGCGACGAACTCCGCTTGCCCGTGACGAAATCGGCCCACTGCTTCTTGCTCGGCGGCATCCAGTCGAGGTGGATGAAGCGGTTGACGGTCGGAGCCGTGAGGTCGGAGCCACCAGGGCTCATGGACGGTGGGTTCGCAGCGGCGATGACAGCCACGTTCGACGGAAGCTGAAGGTCGCCCACGACGCGCTCGTGGACGACGCGCAGGAGCGCGGCCTGGACCTGGGGGCTGGCGGTCGCGAACTCATCGAGGAAGAGGAGGACTCGTCGCCCCTTGCCGACGTTCTTGGCATCCGGGTCGTCGGCCATTTCCAAGCACTTGAGCGCCCAGTCCGGCGGCGCGTACTGCACCTGATCGAACTCAGCCCGCCGAACCTCAAGGTTCGTTCCGAACTCTTTGCCGCCCTGCATGTAGTCGGCATCGAGCATGTCGCCCACGATCTGCTGGTCCACACCGGGCGGGAGCCCCGCCTTCTCGGCAGCACGTCGGCTCGTCCCGGGGATCGGAAGGCCCAGAAAGTCGGACGGCTCGCGGAGCGAAGCCAGGACCGTGATCAGGTAGAAGCCGAGCTTGTCGGCAAGCTGCTGGACGAACGCCGTCTTCGCCACACCCGGTGGTCCCCAAAGGAGGACCGGAAGGCCGAGCATTCGCTTCTTCTTGCCCTCCACCGTGATCGAGAGGCCGGGGGTTTGAATTGCGACGGCCATGGCCCGAAGGGCGTTGTTGTTGTCTGCGGGCATTTATTCGATTCTCCGTGGAATGCGGCGAGGGTAGCGCGCTTTAGTTTTCGACAAAAGGCTGAAGGTCTTGCGCCTTCGGACTCTTTTGCGTAGACGCGCGCGTCTTCCCCTTAGAGCGGCGTTTCTCAGCCTCTTCTTGCCTCTTTCGCTTTGCGATCTCACGCCGTGCGATCTCGTTCGATGACCGCACGATCAGTGCCCGTACAGCCTCGGTGGCGTCTTCAATGTTCCCGAATTCACCCCACTCCACAAGCAAGATGCCCAGCGCACGCAGCGAGCGGTGCCACGCATCGTCGTATGCCTGGAAGCGGCCTTCGGCGCGTAGCTTCTCGTCGCTAGATGGCAGCGTTCTCGCCTGCGCCCGCGCCGAGCCTGCCGAGACGCGCATGAGGACTGCGTACCCGAACAAGTGCGGTTCTTCCGCAAAGAGCAGATCCAACAAATCAGCGTCATAGGAATCTTCGTTCATTGTTGTCCTTTCGCTGAATCGACTGTAGATTGCTCGCAATCCTCCGCAGCCACCCCACAGCGGAAGTCAGCCAGCGACCCCCGGAACGCTTCTTGTTCCGGGGGTCGTCTGTTTAGCGCCTCCGATACCAGAGGGGGCCCACAGGCGCGAGCACGGTCCAGAGCTTGACGCTCAGAAGCCCCGCGTTCGACGGGTGCGGGTCGAACACAAGCTGATCGTTCGCGTAGATGGTCGCGTGCTGGAAGCCCCGCTCCGATGGGCCGGAGGCAATCCAAAACAGGGGCGCATCCCAGGGGAGGTAGTCGAGGCCGGGGACGTGGGACCCGGTGTCGCATGTGCGCGCGTACCCACGGGACCCGACCCAGGCCGACAGCGCCGGGATGCGCTCAGGCAGGAGAGCGAAGGCTTCCTTGTCGGATCGCGCCCGGTTCCGGGGATCGGGCACCTCGGACAGCGGGACGCCGAGCAGCGTGGCGTAGCAAGCCTCAAGGCAGTTGCCCCAGGGAGCGCCCAGGCGCGTCTGCTTCACCGCACGGGACAGGAGGAGAGTAATTGCGTCCTGACGATTCATGGCCCGAAGGGTACACCGAATGCTCTAGTCTCCCGGCATGGCAAAGCAGCCCCTGTACTTGAACCCGTTGTTCCTCGGCGGCGTAGCCGTCAGCGTCGTGGGCATCCTCGCTATGCGTCGGCGCTCTGCGCCCCGTATCAGTACAGGTGTGCGACTCGGCAAATACTTCACGCTGCCCGAAATGCTCGTCAGTAGCACGGCGCGGGCCAAGGGCTTGAGCAACCAGCCGCCGGATGCGGAAGAAGGCTACGTCGTCGCGAACCTTCGGGCCCTCGTGCAAAACGCGCTAGACCCGATTCGGGAGGCTTACGGGCCAGTGCGGATCACCTCGGCCTTCCGGTCGCCTGCCGTGAACGACGCCATCGGAGGGTCGCTCCTCTGCCGCAACCACGGGTTCCCGGGAAACAAGGCCCCGAACAGCGCGACGGCGCTCCGCATCGCAGCACGGACGAACACGCCGTGCGGCTCGCAGCACCTACTCGGAGAAGCTGCCGATTTCAAGTTCATCGGCAAGACGCTCACCAGCCAGGAGATCGCCGCGATGGTGGTGAGGCTGCGCGACCAGGGCAAGGTCAAGTTCGACCAACTCGTTTGGTACGACCCTGATCAGTCGTCGCACGTCCACATCTCCTACCGGCGTAGTGGCACCAATCGCAACGAGGTGCTACGGAAGACGGCCAGCGGTTACGTGAAGCAGCTTCCCTAGCGGAGCAGCGACAGCAGCGCGGCTTTGCCCATTACCATCGTCCTGACGGCTTCGGGGAACGTGTCGCCGTCTCGGATGCGCTCGGCAAGATCGATCGGGGCGCACTCCTCGTTGAAGAAGAGGCCCAGGGCGCACTCGGGCTGATTGGCCCACTCAAGGTTCCTCACGCACTCCGCGAGAAGTTCGACGCCGAATTCAAACGAGATCGGCACCTCATCGTGAGGCGGGCTCAGGAAGATGATGCCTCCATCGCCCATTACGGCGACGATGATGGGCCAGAGGGGGCGATCAGCCGAATCGGCAACGTGTGGCATGGTCGCAGACACCATAGCTTGAGACACAGACCGTCTCGTGACTTGTCGCGGGCCAGTCCTCGGGGACCTTGGCGATGCCCTTCCAAAGCTGCATCTCGCTCGCCGTCGCGTAGATCAGCTTCGGGAAGTTCGCGATCATCGACGGGGCAGCGGGAGGCCGCACGCGGAGGAAGCGTTCGCCTGCCCACGTCTGCACGAAGTTGATGAGTGTCCCGGCGAAGGCTTCGCCGTAGTGGTGCCTGCCGATGTGCCAGAGCCCGTGGAACTGTCCGTGCAGCCCGTAGCGGGTGTGCGTGGACTCCCGAATCTGAGACGCGGTCTTGTGGTCCACGCACCACACGCGCCCGTCGCCGTCCTTCACGACGAGGTCGATGCGCGCGGTGTAGAGGACGGAGCCGGGGGTGTCAGCGTCCACGAGGAGGACGGAGCCGTCCTCTTGCGGGAGGAAGCCGATTCGGTGCTCCTGCTCGACGGCGATGGGCGTCCAGTCCTCTGCGCTGTACTGAAGTGCGTAGCTCAGGATGCGGCTTCGGGCGAGGTCCACGGCATCGGCCTTCATGCCGTTGCCGACCGTCCCCAGGATCGACTCGATGGACGGCTGCGATGTGTCCCCGGCTTTCACGAGATAGTGGCGGGCCAGTAGCTCGTGAATCAGGGTCCCCAGCCCGCGTGCGCCCCCACCGCTGGTTCCCAGGCTGTAGACGTTCTCGTAGGCCCACTTGCGCGGGCACTTCCGCCATGCGCCGTATGACGACCAGCCTGCCGATGACCGTCCGGTATCGATCGCCATTACTGCTCGCGCAGCACGAAGTTCATCGTGGTGCCTTCCTTGCACTGGAGCTTGAGCGGGAGGGGCAGCTTCCCCAGCTTCGCGCTTTGCAGCGCGCCCTTGCCCTGCGTCGTCAGCGTCAAGTGGACCTCCTTGCCCTTCTTCTGCACGTCGATCGTGAGAAACCCGCACTGCATCTGATTCACCTCTGGCATCGGTCTAGCTCCAATTTGAGTTTGGCGACCCGCACCGCGTTCGCGTGGCAGCGCAGTGTCGCATCCTTTGGGGGGAGAAGGTCAGCGCCGCGTTCAGCGGCCCAGGTCAGAGCAGCGTTGAGGTTGAGCCTCTGACCGCCATGCACGACGCGCGCGGCCTCGGCCATGACGCAGGACCCCCAGGACAGGTTGAGACGGTCCCAGGGCGGCAGGGACAGCATGTCCCGCAGGAACGGCAGGTTGAAGCCGGTCACGGTCCCCAGGGGCACCGAACGGAGCCGCCTCATCACGTCTTCCTCGTCGTGCGGGCTCTTGACCACGGACTCGGGCAGGATGCCCGATACGCGGAACGCAGGGGTCGCACGCTCATCGAAGACGTGCGCCGCCGACTGCTGGACCAGCGTCCCCGCAGAGCCGACGATCAAGCCGTCTTCGATCTGCGCGACCCCGATGGCAACAACACGGGGCCCCCAGCCCGGGATGCGGTCTGGGAGCCCCGTCGTGTCGATGGCGATGATGGTGGTAGTCACAGGTCCAGCGTCAGCGAGCCCTTGAAGCCCGCGTCACGAAGCTCCTGAATCAGCAGCTTGTGGTCGGCCCTCTGAGGGAGGGCTTGGTTGAGACTGAGGGGGATTTCACCCAGCCGTGCATCGTGGTCTTCGACCGTCGAGGCAAGCACGTCGATGTGCTTGTGCTGCGCGTTGGTGGTCTTGATCAGTTCATCGATCTGCTGGCGCTGCACCGAGATGGTTTCGCGGAGCTTGCCGTTCGCTTCCTGCAACAGTTCGATCCACGCTTCCAGATCGACCACCCGCGCGGTCAAGTCGGGCTCCACCGTCTCCACGACGGCCCGCTTCGCGGGGACGGCAGGATTGCGTCGTTGGCCTCCTGCCCGTGGAGACGGTCCCACAGGCCATTGTCCTTGAGCCCGTTGACCAACTGTTCGCGCGAGTTGGCATTGACCAGCGTGTGGTCGTCCTCCTGCGCGCGCTTCCACGCCATGACGGTGTCGCTCGCGCCGTGCGAGCACGACACCGTTCGCAGAGCGATGGCCTTGATGCGCGGGGGGATGCGGACATTGGGGTCGCCACCCAGCAGGACCGGCTTGTGCCCCGCTTCTTCGATCACGTTGGTGATCATCTTCGCGTGACGCTTCTCGCTTACGATTCCGATTTGCATGTAATCCTCCATCGTCGGCGTCAGCCTGCCGACCCGAAAACCCTAGCGTTAGCCTACGCTAAGAGTCAAGCAGCCGATCGAGAATGCCATCGAGCAGATCATCGTCGGTGCCGCCCTGAAGCGACTCGCGAACAGCGGACACCTGTTCATCGGGGAGGATCGCTTCGACAGCCGCCAGCTTGCTCAGGACGATCGATGCGATGCGCTCGTCAATCGTCTCCTCTGCGATCAGGTACTCGATCAGACAGTTGCGGCCTCCGAGACGGCGCACGCGCCCTTCCCACTGCCGCAACTGGCCCCATGTCCATGGGAGCATGACGATCAGGAGACGGTCGGTGTCGTGCAGGTTCGCGGACTCGCCCCATGCGGCTCCGGTCCCCACGATCACCGCTGCGCCCTTGTGCGCCATGTACGCCTCTCGGATGCGCTCCCGCTCGTCGGGCGGGGTGCTGCCGTCCGCAGCCCACAGCGGGACGCCCTCGGGCAGCTTCTTCTCGATGCGGGCTTGCAGCTTCGCCACGTCCACGCGCCGACCCGTGAAGACCAGCACCTTCTGGTCTGAAGCCACACAGTCGAGGACCGTCTGCATGACGTGCTTGCCTTTCATCGCCGCCGCAGCCTCAAGGCGGGCTTGCAGGAGGAGAGCCGCCGCGCTTCGGTCCTCGGTGCCCGTGCCGCCGCCCGCAGCCTTCGCAGCGTTGCGGATCGCAGCCTTCGCGCTTCGGTCTGGACGTTCCAGAACGTCGGCGCTCAGGTACGTGACCGTGCGTCGGAGGGGCGGGAGCTTCTTGGAAACCTGCTCGGTCGTAACGATAGACGCGCGCGAATTACACCATTCTCGGAGCTTGTCAAGGTCGGATGAACCGCGATCATCCCACCCGTATTGATCCTCATACGCGCCGCAGTACAGCTTGGCCCAGTCCCAGTACTTCCCGGCGCACCCCGGATCGACAATGTCCAACTGCGCCCAGAGGTCCCGCGTGCGGTCGGGCATCGGCGTAGCGGACAGCGCGAGCCGCCGTGTCGCACGCGGCGCGAGGAACCCGGCGACCGCTGCCGTGCTCGTCAGACGCTCAAACCGGAAGGTCCCGTCCTGCTGGGGCAAACGCTTCCACCGCTTGTGGTTTTTCGCCGTGTGCGACTCGTCCCACACGATCGACAGCCCGAAATCGCCGCGCTCGGCGTGGGCGACGAAGCCTTCGATCTCCGGGTGCAGGCCCGTGTCGGTGGCGAGCGACGGCCAGCCGACGATGAGGACCGGGCGCTCGTGCAGGCGCGCACGCTCCACGAGGTAGTCATCGAGGCTCTGGTAGCCCTTCTTGCGCTCGCCTTCGGGGAGAAGGACATAGGGCTTGCACGTCGTGAAGCGTCGTAGCTCGCTCGCCCACTGCCGCCGCACGCCTGCGCGCGTCACCACCAACGCGGGAGCGGGGGATGCGACGATCCACGTAATCGCCGCCGCCGTCTTCCCGCTGCCGCAAGGCCACCAGATGTGATGATTCCCCTGCGCCACGGCACGTCCGATGCCGTCCCGCTGGTAGTCATTCAGCCAAGGCCACACCCAGGGGCGTAGCTCGGGCAGCACAATCCTTGTGTCCACGCAACCTCCGTCATCAGCAGGGGAAGTTTTGCGGTCGCCTTGCGGAATGTCAAGGCGCTCAGGTAGGGTCGATGTGCTGACGCGGAGAGATTGTGATTCCATGGACTTCGGAAGCGGTCGCCTCGCGGGTGATCGCGGGATTGCCTGACGGCTGGCTCAAGGTTTACTGCGAACGCTCGGCGGCGTTGACCGACGCGCCTATGGCTTTCCACCTTCTCACAGGGCTGGCGGTCCTCTCGTCCGTCGCTCCGGTGGACATGGCGCTCGGTGGTGCGTTGCCCGAAGCGGGCTTGCGCGCGAACTTCTGGGGCATGGTGGTCGGAGATCAGGGCGACAGCCGGAAAACCACGAGCCTGAAACTCGGCATCAAGCTGCTTCGCGCAGCCGACCCCGACCGTATCGGGATGCAGCCCGGTAGCGCGGAGGGCTTTGTCGAGGCGCTTTCGCAGCAACCGCAGCAGCTTCTCTACTACGGGGACCTTGGCCAGTTGTTCCAGGCCACACAGTCCCGGCGTGGCGGCAACTACTTCTCGCAGTTGAAGGGCTTTCTCCTGCCAGCGTTCGATTGCGAGCGCATCTCTCGGCGCACGCGCCGGGGCCTTGACTGCGTCGAGGAGCCCCGCTTGTCGATGCTCGGAGGCGTGAATTGCCCCATCATCGAGCAGAACACCGACCCGGAAGACTACGGCTCCGGCCT
>Ga0180433_10008396_pt1 | contig 12859 bp, 17 predicted proteins | sample SS_ome_8_FD_132980 | JGI IMG/M metagenome (GOLD analysis project Ga0180433, IMG submission 132980) | Hypersaline lake sediment archaeal communities from the Salton Sea, California, USA - SS_1_D_1 metaG | ecosystem: Environmental > Aquatic > Non-marine Saline and Alkaline > Hypersaline >... | reverse complement strand
TTCATCTTATCGAGAACGTCTTGTCAAAACCGCGTAACAACCCTGTACATACATTTGAGCGTTTCTCCGACATCGAGTCGTGGCTTCGTGAACAATGGTCAGGGTTGTTCCGCGAATTACTTCATCGCATGTCTGGTCAACAGCAGATAGCTACGCTTGCTTCTCAGGTCGAGGCCCTCAGGGAAAACAACACCACGCTGAAACGGTATCTCGAAGCATTGATGAAAAAGATTTCGCCGGACGAGTCGCCCGAACTAATCGAGTCGGAAAAGAGGCGGCTTGAACTTGTCGAGCAGACGGACCTCCTGAAGCGCAACGACTGGATTGCATACATCTTGTCAGAACTCCTCGTGCCGTTCACGGTGGTCGTGTCTGCCACGAAAGACGCGACGTCGATCGCGCATTTCGGAGAGCTAATATCGCAAAATGGAAAGCACGAACCCGCAGCGAAAAGCGTGGTACACACGCTTACACATTCGGTCGATGCCCAGCATGATTGCAACGAAGCGCGGAAAATCCTTGGGGTACCGCCGTTGGACTTTCCAGAAGTAGTTCCCCGTTAATCAATCGCTCGAGCGAAGCGGTCGAGGCGGTTCGGAAGTCGGGTGGGCAGGTCTGGTATGACTATGAATTCGATGTCAACGGCGAACGGCTACCCGACGCAGAGCCGCCGGGGCCGAAGTGGTTCGGCAGCAAATGGAGAAACCGATGAAGTACATTGCACCCAAGAGAGGTCTTAAATCGTATACATGCCCACACTGTGGCGTTCTCGCGCGGCAGTATCATTACTCTGTATCAAGCTCAAGCCTTGCTGGGAGCAACAACTACGCTAACAACGACACGATCGCGTCCACCGTGTGTGAACACTGCAACGACTTCTCGTTGTGGACTGACACCAACATGGTTTACCCAAATCGCGGAAGTGCTCCTGTCCCAAATCCAGACATGCCTAACGATGTAAAGGAAGACTATGAGGAAGCGGCCACGATAGCCACCCTATCCCCAAAGGCTGCTGCCGCTCTCCTGCGTCTGGCCATACAGAAGCTGTGTGTTCATCTCGGGGGCAAGGGGAAGAACATCAACGAGGACATTGCCCTCCTTGTGAGTAACGGCCTGCCGGAGAAGATTCAGCAGTCGTTGGACATTGTCCGCGTCGTTGGCAACAACGCAGTCCACCCAGGACAGATCGATGTTGATGACCCTGCGATCGTCGGGAATCTGTTCGCGCTTACAAATGTCATTGTCGAAGCTATGATCAGCGTCCCTACAAAGATCGGAACGCTGTACTCCTCTCTTCCGCAGGGGGCAATCGATGGCATAAACAAGAGAGACGGGAAGGAAACGACATGAGGATGCCGAACAAACCACTGAACGGTACGGCGTACCGCCGCCCGTTAGTGGTGGCGTTCCGGCCGTCTTAAGCAACTGTGAATTGGAACACCAAGAAAAGGGGCCGGGAGGCCTGTGTCTGGCGGATGCCGGGAGCTTCATCCGACGGCCCCCCGACCCTCGTCTCCTCTTAATCGCCTTGCGGCTGCGGTTCTTCTTAATCGCCTCTTCTTAAGCGCCTTGCGACTGTGGTTCTTCTTGCGGCCCGCTTGCCGGTGGCCCCGGACTCTGCGTTTGCGTTTCACTCGGCGCCGTCCTTTCCGCCCGGTCGCGGGGCGAAGTGGGGGCACTTGCCCGACGTGTTGACGTCGCGGCAAAACGGCAACGGTGACTCGACCATCCGGCCCGTGAAGAAGTCGAATCTTTTGGTCTGGGCCTCCGGCGCGCGGCACCGGTGGCGTCGCCAGACCGCCGGCGCGGCCCCCTTCGAGGTCAGCCGGTGCAGACAATCGCGGCACGCGGTCGGAAACCGGAACGGAATCACGCTGGCCATCACGTTGCCCTCCGGTCTCGGCGAACCCACCAGGCCCGGGCCAGCCGGCCGGACGGGTTGCGCATCTTGTGCATGTGGTACACGCGGTTCTCCGCCTCCAACGCGCCCAGCGCGCCGCGGATCCCCTCGGGCGAGGCCAGCCGGCCGAGGATCGGCTCGAGCCGCTTCGCCGTGATCGGCTCGTACCGCGCGACCGCCAGGAAGACCCACTCCTTGACCCGCCGACGGCACGCCGCGCCGATCGACGCGGCCGCGGCGTGCGAGGTCTCCGGGTGGTCGTGGCGGGTGGCGATCATCGGGCCTCCACTTCTCCAAAGGCGGTCAACAGCTCGCGCCGCTCGTCGGCCGCGGGCGCCGGCGCGGGGCCGGCGGCCGCCAGGCGGCTCTCGTCGCGGGCGCCGGTGATGTAGCCGAACCGGTAGATCGACCGGATCACCGGGCGCGGCACCACGCGGCCGAGCAGGCGATTCAACTGCGGCCAGTCCGCCGCAAACGCCTCGTCGATCCGCCGGCTGATTTCGTTTCTGTCCTTTGCCACGTCGGTCTCCTTTCATTCGATCGAGAGTTCGCCGGCACGGGCCAGGAACTGCTCGCGGGCGATCGGGTAGAACTGGGCGTCGACGCGGTCCGGAAAGGGCCGGGCCGTGACGCCGGCCAGGGCCGGCGGCGTCTCGCGGAACAGGTCGCGGATCTCGGTGGCCATCATCCGATCGTCCGCCTCCCAGACCGACGAAGGGATCGGCCACGGCAGGCCGAACCGCTGGGCGACTTCTTCAAGGATCTCGGTCTCTATCTGTTCCAGCGGAAAAAGCGCGTGGCCGCCGGTCATCGGCGTGTCGACGTAGAGCCGCGATTTCCACGGCCGCGGCCAGTCGCCCAGGTAGGCCTCCGCGGCATCGTGCAAGAGGCCCCACGCCGCGTCCTTCTCGGGGACCGCCCGCGACACGGCGACGGAGTGCTGCGCGACCGTGTAGGGCAACGACGTGAACCCGCCGAACCGGTTGCGGCGCGACAGGCCGACGGCGATGTCCTCCAGCGTGATGGCGGCGGCCGACGGCTCGAGCGGGTGGAACCCGCGCGGGTTGCACGTCGCCAGCCAAACCGTTTCACTCATGTCGCTTTCTCCTCGTTCAAACCGGGGCCCGCCGGGTGGCCGGTTCCACCCGGCGGGCTAACAACACTACGGCCTTCGCCATGTGTGAGTCCTACGCCGCCGGGAGCCGGGCGCCGGGGAGCGGCGGCAGTTCGATCTCGCTGATCTCCTCGCGCTTGACCGCGATCTCTCTCGGCGCCTCGATGCCGAGACGCACCTTTTCCGGTCCGGCTTTCACCAGCGTGATGACGATGTTCCCGCCGATTACAATCCGTTCGCCCCGCTTCCGTGACAGAACAAGCATCGTGCTTTCCTCCTTGTTTGGGTTTTGGGTGGTGCCCCGCCGACTCGGCGTCTTACGGACTGCCGTAGTAGATGGGGATGTCTTTCTTCGTGTGGAGATCCCGCACCAGCCTCGAATGGATCGTGTCCTGGTGGCTGTCGACCGCAGCCCGCAACGCGCCGGGCATCGCCGCCACGCCGAATTGCTGGTTCACCGTGTCGATCTCGATGCCGAGGCGGATCTCGTACTCCTCGCGCTCGCCCTGCTGCTCGTACAGCGGGATCTCGACCACGATCTCCTCGGGCAGCTCGTCGACGCCCTCGACCTTGGCCAGGATTTCCTTGCCGAGCGATTCCTTGCCGTGGCGGACCTCGACGCGGCCTTCCGTGCTGTGCCTCCAGTCGAGACGCCGGAATTTGTCGATCAGCGCGGCGTCGGCCCCGAGCTTGAATCGCAACAGGCGGATCAACTGGGGCTGCGTCAGCGGCTTGTGTGGCGCCGCCTCGATCGCGTCGAACTCGACGGACGTCGTCAACGGAAAGGTGACGACGTCGCGGCGGTCCCGGTCGTCGATGACCAGGCACACCCTGTTGCCGTTGTGCCAGATGACCGGCGTGGCCATGTCGAGGCCGACCTTGTCGTCGGCGAGCCGCGACGCGTACTCGATCAGGTCCTGGAGCGAGCCGACGGTATGATTCCGCGGCGGCGGCGGGATCTCGACGTGCTTCAGTTGGCCGCCCTCGTCGACGTAGACCTTCCGCGGATCGTCGATGCCCGGGACGATCGCGATCTTCTTTCCCTCGCGGGCCAGGTCGGCCAGGCGGTTAATCGCTTCTTTCAACATTTCGGTTCTCCTTGGGTTCTCGTGTCCGTGAAAATGAAAAAGCGTGAATGGGGCCGGCGTCTAGCGCGGCCGTTTGTTTCTCTCGATCTGTTCGTCGATCGTGTGTTGGTCCGGATCGTCCGGCGCAAGGTCGTTGAAGAAGAGCTGGCCGCGCTTGGTCGGCTTCACCGGTCGCGTGGCCGTCTGCCAGGGGGGGAGCTTGGTCTTGATCGTGAAGTCGACCTCGACGTCGACCACGTCGCCGTCCTGCTGGAGGACAGGCTTGATGTTGACGGTCAGCTCCACGTTGCGGGCCTTCTTCTCGCCCGGCCGGTCGAGACAGTTGCGGACGGCCTCCGCCATCGCCTGCTCGAAGGCCACGGCCGGCTTGCCCAAGTCGAAGTCCTTCAGCGTGTCGAGCGAAAGTTGCATCCGTGTCATATTCAGATCCTCTCGTTTCTAGGGGGGTTGTAAAAGTCGCCGCGCCCTTGCGTTGTCCCGCTGCACTTGCAGTCCCAAACCGACAGGACCCCGTTCAACGGCGCGACGACGTTCCGATCCGATCAGCCGACGAAATTCGCCGGCCGCTTGACTTTCTTGATCTCCTTGGGCATGTCGAGCCCGACCTCGATGTCCTTGGGCCCCGGTCGTTTGTCGAGGAACCGCTTCACCAGCTCTCCCTTCTTGGCTTTCGCGGCGTCCTCGGCGATGTCTTTCGCCTTCAACTCCTTGGCCAGCGCGGCGAGTTGTCCCTTGTTGTGGAGGTTCCAGTACGCCTCGGACATCGGCCCCGCCTGGTCGTTCAACCATTCTGTCTCCAGGTCGATCTCGCGGATCTTGCAGATCGCCTCGACGTCCGTGGAGGGGACAAGCTGCTCGTTGGGGCCATCGTCCCAAAACACCGCCGCGAGAAACTTCGCCACTACCTCGGACGTCTGGAGGTTATGCTCGTACGTCTCAATGTCATCCAGCGAAAAGACCGGCGACACGAAGTTCGTGCCGTACCAATTACTGGCGACCTTCTTTCCGGCCGACTTGAGGATCTTCGCCAGCCGACCGGCGCGGTCCCACTGGTGGCCTCGCGCCCACTGGACGTCGACCAACAGCGCGAGTCGCAACAGATCCGCGATGCCCGTATCGGGGTCCTGGATCCATTGCGCTATGAGCCACCGCTGCCAGTTGACCCGCCACTGGTAGAGTCGTTTCTTGAACGTCGCGGCCCGCTCTTGCGCCTTCCGCTTTTCCTCCGCGGCGAGCCGCTTCTTCTCGGCGGCCGTCAGCTTCGCCGGCTTGCCGTTCTTGCCCTTCGGCTTCTTCTTGGCAGGCTTCGCCGCCAGGGCCTTGACGTGCTCGGCCTGGAGCTTGTTCCACAGCTTCACGTTCGTCGCGTACTCGTCCTCGTCGCCGTCGTATCCGACCCGGACGATGCCGAGCTTCTCCCGCTGTTCGTCGGTCGGGGTGAACACCGGGATGCGTTTGCCGCTTTGGGAGTGCCAGACTGTCCCGCTTAGCGGTTTCGCTTCCTCGCCGAGCTTCCAGTCGATCACATGCTGGAACGCGCCGAGGGAGGGCAGGCTGCCGTCCTGTTTGACGTCGGCGTCGACCTGTTTGACGATCGCCTTGAGGATCTTGGGGTGGTCCTTCAACGGGACCAGTTGCCGGGCGTGGCTGGGCGGTATTTCACGCGAAATGATTTTCTGCTGGACGAAGTCGGGGAGCCCCAGAAGCCGCAGGCGGTTGGCGACGTGCGGTTGGGAGACGCCGAGCCGGCGGGCCAGCTCCGTCTCCGTCAACTTCTTGTCGCGGTCCAACAGCGACTTGAACGCCAGGGCCTCCTCGACCGCCGAGAGGTCCTTGCGCTGGAGATTCTCGATCGCCGCCATCTCGGCCGCCGCGGCGTCGTCGGCCGCGACCAGCTCGACGGGGATCCGCGTCAGGCCGGCGATCTTCGCGGCCCGCAACCGCCGCTCGCCGGCGATCAACTGGTACCGCTGCCCCCGCTTGCGGACGATCGGCTTCTGCAAGATGCCGTGCCGCTTGATCGTTTCGGCCAGCTCTTGCAGTTCCTTCTCGGGGAAGGATCGACGCGGCTGAAACGGCGACCGGTCGATCGCCGTCACTGCGACCATCACGAGCGTCTTCTTGGGATCCGGCGGGGTTTTCGTGGCTGCCATCGGTTTTCCTTTCTGCCCGCAGTAGGGGCAATTTGCATTCGGCAAGTAGTCCCGGCAGTGGCCGCAGACCGGTTCGCCCGGGCGCGGCCGCCGGCCGTGTTCGGTCGCAAAGTCACACAGCGGGCCCGACATCGGTCGTCTCCGCCTCCGCGGTGTCCGTGAAGGCCCGCTTGATTTCCTCTTCCAGGTCCTCGCAGCGGACGAAGGCCCGCCGCTGGTTCGTTTCCGTTCTTGCGAAGATCGCGCCGGCCGGCCGCTTCTTGTTGGCCACCGGCACGCGGCGAAACAGGCCGACCCGCCCGTCGATCGAATAGACCGCCGACGAACAGAACCGCGACCGCGACGCCTCGCCGGCGATCCCCTTGCAACGCCGCGCCGCGGGCAGCTCGATGTACTTCAGGGCCTCGGCCAGCTCGGGGGTGAGCTGGTAACTCCGGCCGTGCATTTCCGTCCCCGGCTTGGTAAGCGGCGCCGAGCAGACCGCGACCCCGCTCGGCAACGCCGTCAACGGCTCGCCGCAGATCGGGCAGTGGGTTGTGAGTTCGGACATGATGGTTTTCCTTTCATGCTTTCGGGCAGAGCTTGCTGGTCGCCTCGCTGAACACTTCGTCGGCCGTCGCCGGCTCTTCCAGATCGGTCCGGGCCGTCCTTGCCTCTTGCCGCCGGCCGGCAAGGACTTTGCGGGCCCATGCCTCGCTGTCGTGTCGGATCTTCGCCGTGTCCAACCCTCGCTTCACGCGGGCCTGCACGACGCCCATCCGGTGGTGGATCCCCTGGCAGGTTGCGGCGTGATGACAGATCATGAGAAACCGGAGCCGCGCGTCGATGCTGTCCTGGATCCATCCGAGGACACCGGTCGCCTCCCGGTAGAGTGCCCCGAGGATATGATGCTTCCCCTGGAGTACGGCCGAGCGAAGCATGGCATCGTCGACCCCATCGTTGCGGGCCCACGGCCGCCGCAGCCGTTCAGCCGCGTTCAGTCCGCCCGTGTCACGGAACACGGTGGTCACGGAATCACGGTCACGGACTTTAGATATATATTCTCTATTCACGGAATCACGAGCGCCCTGAACGTCGCTGAACAAAGCGGCGACTTCGTCGAGCGGATCACACCCCTCGGGCGGCTCAAGCTTTGCCAGCCGCGAGAGGTTGACGACATAGGTAAACGGCTTTGTGACCTTGAGCGTATCGACCAGGCCCATCTGCCGCAGATCCTCGACGCCGGCGAGGAAGGTGCCCGCGCCGCAACCCGTTTTCTGTTTTGCACTTGCGACGGTGATCGTCAGGGTCAACAACGCTTGGCCCTGGCGCTCGCCGCGGACGCCCCAACCGGCCAGAAGACACAGCACGGCGACTTGGCGATCCGCCAGCTTGAGGGGTGCCAGATACTTTCGCATGGCCTCGGCTCGATCTTCCGCAGTTTCTAGATTCAGCCTAAGTTGTCGTTGCACGTTCAACTCCGTTCAGCCACGTTCAGCGACGTTCAGCGACGTTCAGTTGTTGGGCGCAAAGAAAGCGGGAGCGACGATTGCGAGTGCTTTTGTCGCTCCCTGTGGGCAAAAAGCGCGTACGCTTCACGCGGGACGCCGCAGGTTGTTTTTCGGCGGCTGCCTTGGTTTGCATCCGTACTGCCTCCGTTCACGCGTTATCCGTAATCAGATCATCCGCAAGGGACGCCGGGGACGGCGTGGTGCCGACCCTCGGCCGCGATCGCGTCGAAGATCTCCCGGCGGTGGACCGGGATCTCTTTCTTGGCCTTGACGCCAAGCCGCACGCGATCGCCGCGGATGTCAACGACGGTGATGACGATCTCTCCGTCGCCGATGACGATCTCCTCGTCTCGCTTTCTTCCTAATACGAGCACAAATGGACTCCAGAAGCGGACCTCCGTGGTGCTGAAAATGGGATGGAGGGCCGGCCGCCTCCCTGACGGCCGGGCCCGGACCGCTCCGTCGACACGACCGGGGCGCGTTACTTCCGTACCGCCCCGGGGCGTCCTTGTATGGCGCGCCCCGCCGAATCGACCCATGATGGAACCGCCAGGCCAAGAGGTTGCGGCGTGGAAGCTCCGTCGGCGGGGCGCGATTGCCGCGGCTACGCACCGCGGCGTGAAATTCGCTGTTGGTAGAATCAGTCCATCGCCGGCAGTTCCGGCCGCGGCAACAGGTCGACCATCCGCCGCTGCCCGACGATGCGCGGGTCGAGATAGGCGCGGGTGACCGCCGGCGAGCTGTGGCCGAGCTGCTCGGTCGGATCGCCGCCGCCCAGCTTGATGTAACTGGCGGTCGTCTTGCGAAACTTGTGGAAGAGGTCCTTCCGGTCGCTCGGCAGACCGGCCCGCTTGAGGATCCGCCGCAAGTGACGGGTCAGCGTGGGCCATTGCCGGCAGCCCCGATCGAACGGCCAGGGGAACATCATCGCGTGCTCTCGGCGGATCATCCGGAGTACCCGCAACATGTCCTCCGACAAGAAGGGAACTTGATCGGCGTTCTGCTTCTGGACCTCGGCCGGGACGAATATAATCCCGTTCTCCTCGTCCAGATCGCGCCACCGCAAGTGCATAGCGGCCGAGATCCTCAGCCCGGTGTCGTAGAGCAACAGCAGAAGGGCAACCCACCATTGCCGCGACGGGATCGCGCAGACCTCTCCCGTCTCTTTCGCGGCGGCTTGGAGAATACGCGTAACCTCCGCCTCCGTCCACGCCTTTGGGATTCGTTTCGGTTCCCGGAGTCGATCGACCTCGGGGAGCGTGTCGATCAAACCGCGACGCCGGGCAAAGCGCCAGATCGCCAGTAGATGAGCGCGGGTCTTGTTGGCGGTGGCCGGGGACCGGCCGGCAGTGACCATCTTGGCCAGACAGCCGGCGACCATTTCGTCGCCGAGTTCTCGAATAAACGGGTCGCGGCCGACATGGTCGGCCAGGTGCTTCAGCGCCAACAGATAGGCCTCGCGGGTCGTCTCGGCCGCGCCGGCCAGCCGCAAGGGTTTGTAACACTGGTGGTAGAATTCGCGCACAGTGAGTTGTCGGATCATGTCCAAGAGCCTCCTCTGCGCGGGCTTCCGTCTGTTGGCGGGCGTCCGTACCGTGCCCGCTGGAAACGAATGATGAAAACCGTATGCCGTCTATGGTAATTCGAGGGTGCAGAAAATTGCCATAAACGGCCAAGAAAACCACCGAGGAATACGGCGGTCTTTTGGTTGTAGGGATTACACGGGAAGCTACAGCACGAAAGGGGCCCCGAGCGGCCTCTCGACGTGTTGGTTTCGAGAGCCCGCTGGGGCCAAAGGTGCCTCGCGCACGGAAGTGCGCTGATCCAACACGTCGAATCATCGGGAAAATCCTGGTTTCAGGCGAAACCTAGGCGGCCCAGAGGGGGCCTAAGAATCGCCAGCGTCGGTTGCACTGGCGAAAATCTAAGGTATTTCTAAGTTTGAGTCAAGCCGACTTCACAGATTTTTCGCGGGATGGACTGAAGAGATAGTCGATTGAAACATCCAAAGCGTCGGCAATTCGGGCAACTACCGCGGAACTGGCGACGTTTCTCGCATTCAGGATTGACGAGATACGTACTTCATTCTCGCCCGTAGCCCGGGCCAGATCGGCCGCTTTCCAGGCGTGTTCCTCAAGGAGCCGAGTGACATTCTCGGCAAGCCGTTGTTTGGCTTGTTCGTCGGTCATAGTCATGATGCACATGCCCCAAATATAAGTTATTTCTTACTTGATTTCAAGGGCGGAGGGCTCGTGCAACCGACACCGGCAGAACCGGGGCCCCAGGGGGGCACCCCCCGCGAACTTCTTCACCCGTCGCCCCGCAATTCGCGGAGCGTTGGTCGTTCATGCGGCGGCGTCTTCGTTTTCGTCTTCCTTTTCGACCAAAGATTCCGCCCAACGATGATCGGGACGATCCCCAGGGCAATCGAAGTTGCTCCGAGAACGTACCCAACCACATCGCCAAGTGTTATCACCGCAACCCCCGAAAGAATCTGTATATAGCGAGGACGAGGGGACTCGAACCCCCAACCACCGGATCGACAGCGGGGAAAGAAAAGATGAGTCCGGTAAAAGAATCAGGCGATCCGGTGACAGGACGCGGCTAGTTGGCGGGATTGTTTCCGGAGTTTGTGTGCGGTAACACGTTTCGGCCCGTTGGGGTGGGCGACTGGTGGGGCGGTGCAAGGCGACGGTGTGTCTCTACCTCTCCGCCGTGTATCCGAGTTGCTCGGCCTTGGCAAAGTCGGCCGCGGCCTTCTTGGCCTCGCCCTTTTCGACGTAGGCGATTCCCCGGTTGTAGTAGGTGGTCGCGCGGGTCGGCTCCAAGCGGATTGCCTCGTTATAATCCGCGACCGCCTCGTCGAACTGGCCGCTCTTGACGTACGCGACGCCGCGGTTCGCATAGGCTTCCGCAAACCCCGGGTTAAGTTCGATCGCCTTTGAGTAGCAGGCGATGGCCTCCAAAAACTTCCGGGTCCTGGTCAAGGCGTTGCCTTCGTTGAACGCGTCGATCGCCGCGAGTTTGGCCTCCAGCGTCCTTCCATCGTCCGTCCAGTGGGAATGCAGTCCCTCGCACTCGATCTTGAGCCGTTGAATCTCTCGGCGTAGCCCACGGTTGCGAAGCTCGCCGACGAAGAACCCGATCAACAGGCCGATGACCAGCGCGGACCCGCAGCCGAGTCTTGACCGGAAGGGCAGGTTCGGGGTTTCGGAGGTCTCGGGCATAGAGCCGATTGTACCAGAAGAAGTCAGACGGGCACTCCACCGCCTGTCTTTGGAGTATTGATCCAAAGACACGTTTCGGCCCGTTCGGGGGGAGTGGCCGGCTGCGGGGTGGAGGCGGAGGGGTTGAGGGGCTGGTGAGGGGCCCTGGTTTCGCGTGGTGGGGCAATGCAAAGCGCGAAGGGGTACTTGTAGGGTTTCTGCGTCCCTGCGAGAATGGGGCCGTGAGAGGGCATGGGGGCCGGCAAGTATTTTGCGTGAAATAGTCTGCCCCCACGGCCAGGACCGGGGATTCTTGTTCGAGGGGAACCAGCGTGGCACACATCGAACAAACACAATGGGGCTGCAACCGCTGCGGAAAGCCGACGCTTCACAGCCGCAAGGTCGAACCGCTCAATCACGTCCTGCACCTTCTGCTGACCATCTTCTGCTGTGGGTGGTGGTTGCCCATTTGGATACTTCTGATTCTCGTCCACAATCCGCGACGCGACCCGTGGCGGTGCAGCGTGTGCGGCCAACAGGCGGGCGTCTTGACGCCCGAACAGCAACGATCGTTGGTGATTCAGAAGGCACAGGAACGCGCCGTCAAAGCCGAGCAGCGGCAAGCCACGAAGGAAGTCCGATCGCAGCAGCGGCGAGAACTGTTTGCAGCGATGGCATCCCAGGCGCGATCCGCCTTCCAGCAGATCAAGAGAGTGCCGGGACAGATCGACGTCGGCCTGAGACTGATGGCAGGCGAAGGGAACACGATCCTCTACCGGTTTCTCGAAGTCGCCGCGGCGGCCGTCATTCTCGGCTTGACTGCCGGCGCGATCTATCTGGCTGCCCTGGTCATTCAGCGTTGCTGGTAGGTTCCTGGTTCGAAAGAATTCCCGTTGCAAGGAGAGAACGAAAGGGAAGAAGTCTACCTGGCTGATCGCGACGGCCTGTAGTCTGGGGAACCGTAGATGGGAACACATTATGTTTGATGAAGCACATATTGAGCTTGTCCGTCAAGGACCCAAGGCCATTGCAGCCTGGCGGGCGGAAGACCCGGTAGGACGAATGTACTTGTGCGAGGCGGCGGTCCGGGGCGGGGAGCGATTCCCGATAGGACGACTGTATCTGTGCGGGGCGAGGCTCCACGGGGCGGACCTCGGCGGGGCGGACCTCGGCGGGGCTTACCTCGACAGTGCGAACCTCCGCGGGGCGAACCTCCGCGGGGCGAACCTCCACGGGGCGGACCTCCACGGGGCGTACCTCGGCGGGGCGAACCTCAAGTGGACGGTCCTCCACGCGGCACAACTCATCGGGGCGGACCTCCGCAGGGCGGACCTCACCGGGGCAGACCTCGGCGAGGCGGACCTCACCGGGGCAGACCTCGGCGAGGCGAACCTCAGCCGGGCGATTTTCCAGTGGGCGGACCTCGACTACGCGAATCTCTGCGGAGCGAACCTCTGCGGGGCAGACCTCAGCCGGGCGAACTGTATTGGGACTCGATTCGGCGGAGTTGACCTCTCCTTGACCAAAGGGCTAGATACGGTTCTGCACATCGGGCCTTCTACAATCGGTGCGGACACACTGGCCGCATCAAGGGGCTCCGTTCCCGACGAATTCCTAAAAGGCTGTGGCCTTGCACCGTGGGAGATTCTGGCGGCAAAACTCTATGATCCGACACTTGGCTCTGGTGAAATCACCAAAATCGTTTACGCTATCCACGAAGAACGGGCGAAGGGCGTCTTCCGGACGGGTCTCTTCATATCGTACTCGCATGTAGACTCCAAATTTGCCGACAAGATGAAGGAGAGGCTCGAAGAGGAAGGGTTCACCGTCTGGCTTGACCGCCACGATCTGAAGGCAGGGCAGACTCAGAAACAGATCGACCGCGCGATTCGGCTTCACGATATTGTG
>Ga0180433_10008395_pt1 | contig 12861 bp, 5 predicted proteins | sample SS_ome_8_FD_132980 | JGI IMG/M metagenome (GOLD analysis project Ga0180433, IMG submission 132980) | Hypersaline lake sediment archaeal communities from the Salton Sea, California, USA - SS_1_D_1 metaG | ecosystem: Environmental > Aquatic > Non-marine Saline and Alkaline > Hypersaline > Sediment... | reverse complement strand
TAATAACAATTTAAATGTTAATGCAGTTGTAGAAGCTACAGGTTTAGGTAGCATTGTTGTTTTAGCAAGAGGAAATGTACAAGTGAATGCAGCATCTCAAATTGCTGCATTAAAAACTAATTCTGGGTCTATAAGGATTACAGGACAGAATGTAAGCGTTTTAGGAGGAAATGATCCAGGTGAATATGCTGAAATTTCTTCTAAAATAGGAAATACAATTTTTCCATCAATAAATTCATTAACACTTACTGGGGGAAGTAAAACGGGAACTTATGCGCAAATTGGAGTGGGTTCATCTACGGGTATTTTGAATATAACAAGCGATATCATTTTTCAAACGTTTAATGGTAATTTATCTCTTACAGGAGGATCAGGAACTTCTTCTTATGCACAAATAGGTCATGCTCCTTTTGGTGTGGGTAATGCAACGGTAAATAGCGATATTACTTTTTCAACTATTCAAGGTAATGTGGTTCTTACAGGAGGAAGCAGCGTTGATACATCTGCTATCATTGGCCATGGAAATGAACTCAGCACTACTTTGTCTTCCATTCAAGGTGATATTTCTATTACTTCGCATAATTCTCCTACGCTAACAGCTGGAAATAATAATGTAGGAAGCAATAGATCACATGCCATCATAGGTTTTCAAACTTCTACAAGTGGTATGGGAACAACTATTCAATCGAATAAAATTGATGTACAATCAACGATTATGGGCGATTTACAATTAACAGGAGGGCATAATAGCTTTGCTGTTATTGGCTATTATCAACCCAATGCTGTTGCTGGTAATAACGTTGAAATAACAGACATCAATATTACTGTTGTTTCAGTTCCCCAAGTTGTTCTTAATGCTAACGATACAGTTCTCGCAGGACGTCTTAATGGTGCTGCTATTATTGGAACATTAGATAGTTTCAGTTCCGCAAAAAGTAATATTAATATTCAATCAGGAGATATTTTTCTCAATGGACCTATAGCAGGAAATAGTGGTGTCGCTCGTATTATCAATAATAATAATAATCCTACACCCATTAGCGCTCCTTTTGATGTAAATATAAATATCACGGGTGGATCTTTTGGCATCACTCTAGTTGGTGGAGTAGGACAGCCACCACAATTTGTAGATATTTATTCAAGCAGGAATATAAATATTGATGGAATAGGCGCAGGTCAAGATTTTTTAATCAATAGAATTCCTGTTCCACCAGCAGGATTAACTCCTCAAAATGGTTATGCACATGTTGTTGCTTATGATTCCGTTTCTATAAATGCCAATACAAGAGGAAGATATCTTGCCTTAGCAGGAGGTATTTTAGGAGCAGATGCTCTTTTGCAAGCTATAAACGGTAACGTTTCTATTGGCAGCACTCTAGGAGGAGGTTTTTCAGGTCTTGTTGTAGGTGATCCAACGAGTCTTGCTCCTTCTAAAATTTTAGCAAAATCAGCAACCTCTTATATGGACGTGAGTGGAGTAAATAATGCTGTTTTATATGGAGGAGCGGGCGATGATGTTATTGCTTTAATTGAAAGTACAGAAGGTAAAATCGATTTTTATGCACTTGACCTTTCTATAATAGGTGGGACTAGTAATAGAGCTTATGCTCAGATAGATTGTTTGCAAGATGATCTAAGTTTTACTATTGGGAATGATTTAAATGTTACTGGTGGTAGTGGAGCTAGTGACAAAGCCTATGCTCAAATAGGCAAAGGACTTGTTACAACGGAAACTTCTATCAATAGTAACATAATTTTTCATCAGATAGGTAATCAATGTAATGTTACGGGTGGAAGTGCTTCTAACGCTTATGCACAAATAGGACATGCACCCCATACGGGTACATCTACTGTTAACGTTATTAGTGATATCGATTTTAAAGCAATCCCAATAGGTGACACTCTTACGTTAACAGGTGGCTCAGCTACAAATTGCACGGCTATTATAGGTTATGGAAATGAACTTTCAGCAGACCTTGGTAATTGCAAAGCGAATATTTTAAATTTTGAAGTATTAGAAAAAGTTACGCTGCAAGCAGGGTCAGTTCCTCAGACTCATGCAATCATCGGTTTTCATAATCCAACGGGAGGTTCTAGCTCTGCCTTTAACGTTAACTCTGACACAGGTATATCTCTTTATGGTATTAATGATGGAATTGATTTAATAGCAACGTATGGAAGTAATGCTACTATTGGATATTACAATGCCAATGATAATAATTCACAAGTAATTGTTCAGCTCATTGATGTAAATGACTCTTTACGTGATATCAATTTATATGCTGGTGATGATTCAGGAACGAATGCTGGATATGCTGTCATAGGAACTTCTGGTGTGAATTCTTCTGTTACACAAAGTAATATACAGATAGTAGGAGGAACCGTTTACCTTCATGGTCCAACTTTTCCTGCTGTCACTGATAATGGTGCAGCTCGCATTATCAATAACTATACGGACCATCTGACTGTTTATACTTCTGCTGATTTTGATATTGCTATAACAGCACTAAATCTAAAATTACAAGGTGGCACAACAACACCATTAGGAGGAAATCCTTATGGTTATGCAGATATTTATTCTTCTAAAAATATTAATATGAGTATTTCTCAAGATCATTACCTTAATGCCGATAGTCTGCCAGCTATTGATCAAACAGGTTTTGCTCATGAAGTGGCCTATAATAATATTATTATCAATCAAGGAGTCGCAGGACAAGATATGTCCATGGCTGGAGGTACGGTATACTTAGATGGAGGGCTACCTCCTCTGCCTCTTCCTCTTTATGCTGATGCCCTTGTAGAATCGAGACAGGGCCAAGTAAGTCTTGGAAGTTTTGGAAATGGAGGAATGCAAAATTTATACGTTGGAAATGTAAATTCTTTAGCTCCCTCTAGAATTATCACATATCCGGGGCAAAATAGTGTAAATGTAACCAATGATATGATTCTGCAAGGTGGAGCTGATGATTACGTAGTTGCCCTTATACAGACAGATTCTGGAGATTTTTATGTTAGCGCAAATGATTTAACATTAAATGGAGGAGGCCCTGTAGCTCCTCCACCTCCTGGGAAAAAATTGGCAACAGCTGAAATAAGAAGCAGATCAGGAGATGGTACGATTAGTGCTTTTCGAGATCTTATTTTAAATGGCGCTACTATCGATGCAGGTAATAGTCTTTGTTATGCGCAAATCTCTTCTTATCAAGGATCCGTTAATTTCTCGAATATTGGGAGAGATCTTCAATTAAATGGAGGTAATGGAGTACTATGTTATGCACAAATCGGCAGTGGTTATTTAAAACCTTTTCCTCCACCAAATCCTGCTCCAGCAGCTCCTAGTGATATTAATAGCAATATTTCCATTGATTTAATTGGAAGAGATCTTACGATTAGAGGAAGTACTGCTGTTACTGGCCAACAGGCATACGTGCAAATTGGTCATAGTCCTTTTTGGAATGATGCGACAATTACAACGACTATTCCAGTGACTGGAGATGTTATTATTTCATCTGTATTAAATGAGATAGCTCTTCATGGAGGAGCAGCACAAAGTACAACGGCAGTTATTGGTCATGGAAATGATTTCACAAAAGATCTTTCTAAGTGTTCAGGAAACATAGATGTAACTTGTAATGGCCCTAATGGCATTGTACTTATTCCTGGTGCTCCTGCTTTAGATACTCATACAACGATAGGATTTCATTCACCACATGACAAAGTAGCTGATAATAATACTTTTAGAGTGAGTTCAGATTTAGTATCTGTAAAATCTCTTTTAGGACCAATTGTTATTAATTATCAGCCTCCTCCTCCGCTCCCAGCTCCTGCTTCTTATGGAGATAGAACTAATGCAACCATTGGTTATTATAATGCGACAACGAAAACAAATGCAGTTCCGAAAGGCGTAGTATTATCAATAGAAGAAGTACATGTTGAAGTGGATATAACAGATTTATCTCAAAATAGAATAGATGTTTTTGCTGGTAATAGCGGCGCTGTCTTTCCTTTTCAGGCTACGGGTATTTCTAGCATTGGTACATATGTTGCAGATGGAAATGATGCTTCTTCAACAGTGAAAATTGTAGGAAATGCGCTCAATGTTATTGGTCCAAGTGGAACTTTTAATGGAGCAGCTAGAATAATCAATAATCGCTATCCTGTGTTCTTAAATTATCCTGTCAATTTAGATATGAATCATATTGTTGTCAGGGGTAATGTGGGACTTCCTCCGGCAGGACCAAATGGGTTTGCAGAAATTTATTCGAGTGGAAAAATCTCTTGTAATTACGCAAAGACTATGAATGTTGGATGGGATCCAACTTCTCCTGCGACACTTCAAAATAATAACACTTTAATAGATGCAACAAATGATCTTGAGATAAATAAAACTAAAGCCTCCACTGGAAACTTCCAGATAGTAGGCGGATCAAATGGAAATGTTATTACCCGTTTGAATTCTTGGGTTGGAAATATCATATGGGGAGATAAACTTACAACAACACGTGGTGGTAACGATATTATCATTGGAAGAGCTGATCAGTTTGGGGCAGCTGATATCTATACAACAACGGGAAGTATTGATGTCTTTGCGAATCGTGATCTAAAAATAGTTGGAAGCAATGCCGGATTTGCAGGTTATTCTCAGCTTTATGCTAATTCTGATAACACTGTACAAATGGGAAGAGATGTCATCATTACTGGCGCTAGTATTGCCAATATGTATCCTCCAAGAATAGGAGCGGCTAATGGAACCATTAAAGTCTTAGCTCTTAGAGATGTTCTTTTAACTGGAAATACTTCTGGCTCTACTATCGTGGTCGAAGATTTCTTTACTTCTGGAGATCTTAGTGTTACAGCCGCAGGCAATCTTACTATGCTACCTAATACGAAAATAGAAAACTTAACAAATGGAAAAATTTCATGTGAGGTAAAAAAATCTATCACAATGACAGGGGCTGCAGGTTTAGAAGCAGCTATCTTAGGATTAAATAGCGGTGAGATTACAATCATTGCTGGCGTAGATATGACTATGAACGATTTTTCTCGTATCCAATCAAATACAGTACATTCTATGGCCATTGTCTGTGATGAGAAATTTCCAAGTGTTGCTGCAGGAATAGGTCCCGGTAGGTTTATTAAATCCAATGGCGCTATTATTCAAAATGGGGGACCTGTTCGTATCTTTACAGCTCAAAGAGAACAAAATAATGTTAATGGAGCAATCAACGGAACTATCTACGTGCCAGGAATTGAATACGTCAATACAGATACTGAGAAATGGGGGTATTACTACTTTGTTTCACTTGGAGGAACTCCTTTCACCATATTTTATAAATACTCGAATCCTTTTGTCCCGCCAGCGATTATTGTACATATCAAATCTTTTAGTGAATGGATACAAGATTTAAGAGTATTTGATAGATTTATTCCACAAATGCTGTGGATGAAAGTTAAGTTTGATCTACCTGATCTAAAAGAAACACGCTTTTACCACATCATTAGAAGACAATATCAAGACTTCCATAGAGAGAAGTTTTTAATGATGGATATGCTAAACCCTTATAAAGAAAAAGAAGAGCGTTAATATGCATTATTTAACACAATATAAAAGCCTAATAATATCAGCTTTTCAGTTGATCGTTGCGATTTATTTCCTTATAAAATTCTTTCAAAGTAGGAATAAATTTTTCCTAATATTATTTATCATAGCAATGGTTCTTGCTATTTGGGAATTTGTAAGTATTTATCCAACCCTCAAAGCTTTAAATGCTTCTTAAGTGACTTATTTAGTTTCTTCTTCAGCAGTTGTCGCTAGAGCTTTTTGTTTTTTCTCATCTTCTATGAAGATAACTTTATTATCTTTTACGGAGATAATATATGACTTTTCAAGCTCTGGGTTTTTAAGTAGCATCTCAGCTAAAGGATCTTCTAAAAACTGTTCAATCACACGACGTAAAGGTCTAGCTCCCATTTCTGGTTGATATCCTTTTTCTACTAAGAAATCTTTCGCTTTTTCATCTAATGTGATGTAAATATGTTTCCTTGCCACTCTATCTTGAAGTTTCTTAAATTCAAGATCTACAACTTTGCGAAGAGCTTTCTTATCCAGTGTGTGGAAGACAACCGTTCCATCTAACCTGTTAATAAATTCAGGTTTGAAATGTTTCTTCACAGCTGTTTCGATTTTCTCTTGCATTAGTTTGTAATCTAAAATGGTTTCTTTAGCTCCAAAACCTACTTCTGTGGATTTGCGGATAAGATCAGCACCCAAGTTGGATGTCATGATAATAATTGTATTTCTAAAATCTATCTTACGACCCAAAGAATCTGTAAGCTTTCCTTCTTCTAATATTTGAAGAAGTAAATTCATAACATCAGGGTGAGCTTTCTCCACCTCGTCGAATAGAATTACACAATATGGACGTTGACGTACCTTCTCAGTTAACTGACCACCTTCTTCGTGACCTACATAGCCAGGAGGTGATCCCGTCATACGAGAAACAGCAAATTTTTCCATATACTCTGACATGTCTACTTGTATCAGAGCATCCTCACCACCAAAAAGATGTTGAGCTAGAAGCCTTGCCATAAGAGTTTTACCAACACCAGTTGGACCTAAAAAGATAAATGATCCAATAGGTTTGTTTGGATCTTTAATATCTGCCCTAGATCTTCTAATAGCTTTGCAAATTGTTGCTAAAGCATCTTCTTGTCCTATGATGTAGTCCTTGAGGTTTTTCTCCATGTTGAGAACTTTTTGCGTTTCACCTTCTGTTAAACGAGTAATCGGAATGCCTGTCTGTTTAGCTACGATAAAGGCGATATCTTCTTCGTCTACCATTGTCTTCAGCTCTTTATTCGAATTTTCCCATTCGCAACGGAGTTTTTGCAGTTTATCTCTTAGCTTCTTCTCTGAATCTCTTAGTTTCGCAGCTTTTTCATATTCTTGCTGGCTAATAGCAGACTCTTTAGAAGATTTTAACTCTTCAATTTCTTTTTCATATTCTAAAAGCTCTGGAGGTTGATGCATTGTAGAAATACGAGCTTTGGCTCCTGCCTCATCCATAAGATCAATAGCTTTATCTGGAAGGTATCTTCCAGTTACATAACGATCAGATAAAAATACGGCTTGATCAATAGCTAAATCAGTATAACTGCAGTTGTGATGTTCTTCATATTTTGGTTTTAGACCATGAAGTATTTTTTGACTTTCCTCACCTGTTGGAGGAGAAACTCTAATAATTTGGAAACGACGCTCTAAAGCAGCATCTTTTTCAACGTATTTGCGGTACTCATCTGGTGTCGTTGCACCAATACACTGAATCTCACCACGAGAAAGTGACGGTTTTAATATGTTAGAAGCATCAATAGCGCCTTCTGCCGCTCCAGCTCCCACAATAGTATGCAGCTCATCAATAAAAAGAAGAACGTTTCCATTCTTTTTCACTTCTTCCATGACGGCTTTAATTCTTTCTTCAAATTGACCGCGATATTTTGTTCCAGCGATCATTAAAGTTAAATCAAGAGAAATTAGCTTCTTATTACGTAGATGATCAGGTACTTCTCCATTCACAATCGCGTGAGCTAAGCCTTCTACAATAGCTGTTTTACCAACTCCAGCTTCTCCTAAAAGAACAGGGTTGTTTTTTCTTCTTCTACATAAAATTAAAATAAGACGTTCTATTTCCGTTTTTCTTCCAATAACAGGATCCATTTTGCCTTCGCGAGCGAGCTCTGTCAGATCATGACCATAAGCTCGAAGAGCTGGCATTTTGTCAGTTCCAGTTTGTGTCTTTTCTTGAGGTTTGGGACCGCCAGGAGAAGAAGAATTATATCCTCCCATTGGTGGTAGCTGAAGATTGAATGTCTCAAGTTCTTTTAAAATTTCTTTTCTAATTTCTTTCAGATCAATATTGAGATTCTGAAGAGCTTGAGCTGCTACTCCATCTGTTTGACGAAGAAGAGCTAAAAGAAGATGCTCTGTACCTACATAATTATGATTTAAATTGGCAGCTTCCTCATTAGCATATTCAAAAACTTTTTTTACTTTACCAGTAAGAGCGGGTTCCCCATAAGATTGCATCTCGGGGCCATAGCCTACTATATTTTCAATCTCCGCTTTAACCCCATCATAAGAGAGGTTAAGGTTGCGAAGGACATTAACAGCAATTCCTTGACCTAACTTCATTAGGCCTAAAAGGATATGCTCTGTTCCCAGGTAGTTATGATTCATACGCTGGGCTTCTTTTTTAGCTAGTTTTATTACTTGCTTGGCCCTATTAGTAAATTTATCAAACATGGCAAAATTACCTGCTATTTTTCTATCTCTACTTATTTAATTGTACCTTGGCACAGCTATTTTTGTAAATCAAGGGAAATACAGTGCTAAAAACTATAGCAACAAATTAAATCTCAATTGCTTAAAGAAGTGTAAAGAAAATATTTGAACCTTTTTCCAAGTAAGAAGCTCTAGTAAGCTCCTCCTCCGTCCCTATCATAATACCATGGACACTCTTCCACATCGCACTCTCCATAGTTATTAACGGCAGGATGTCCTGATGGACATGTACCATAGACAGAATGAGTATGGTGAGATTGAATAGAAGCTACTGCTGTTTGCTTTGAAAAACTAATAAATGAAAAGCAAAGCGCCAGCGTAGAAAAAAGAAATAGGTTTTTGACTAGGCGTTTATTCATAAAAGATTTCCCCCTGTAAAAAAAATTTATATTTTAGTTTATTATAGTAATGTCTTTTTGCAAATTTTTTTCTTTTGAAGTATCATTTTTTTTCAGAATTTATACGATTTTTCAAAGAATATGATAAAAATTATTGAAACTGAGCCTTTAGATGCTCAATCCATCATGGATAAAGATGCCTATCTTTTGGAGACATTGGATCCAAAAGGAGAGATACTTGTGCATTTTTATCAGTGGAAAAACCCTTCCATTACTTATGGATATTTTCTAAAACCAGAAAACTTTTTTCATGTAAAAAGGTTAAAAGAAAATTCTATCGATATCGCAAGGCGTCCCACAGGAGGTGGGATAGTGTTTCATATTTGGGATTTTGCTTTTTCCGTTATAGTTCCCGCCCATTCCAAGATGTTTTTCTCCACATCACTTGAAAATTACAGGTGTATCAACTTGTGTGTGCAAAAAGCGATTGAAGAGATGTTGCCTGATGCTCTTTCTCTTTTTGACTATTTAGGTGATAAAAATTTTGCGAAAGATTTTTGTATGGCTCATCCAACTAAATATGACGTTGTTATTAAAGGGAAAAAAATCGCTGGGGCGGCACAAAGAAAAAAGAAAAATGGCTTCCTTCATCAGGGAACAATAGCAATTGAACCAGTAGATGTTTCTCTTTTAGAAGAAATTCTTCTAGATGAAGAAATCATCAAAAAAATGAAAATGCATAGCTTTTGTTTGACTAAGGATAAAACCAAAGTAGAAAAATTAAAAAATAAGCTTAGATGTCTTTTAATAAAACATTTGCAAAAAAGATTAGCTTGATCAAGAATTATTTATTCTAACCCTTGCATAAAAAAAGGATTTTTTCATGAGCGCAAAACAGAAAAATGCCATTAAACCTTCAAGAGAAGAAGATTATGCTGAATGGTACCAAGAGGTAATTAAAGAAGCAGATCTTGCAGAACATTCTTCTATTAGGGGATGTATGGTTATCAAGCCCTGGGGGTATGGCATCTGGGAAAATATGCAAAAAATTCTTAATGAAAAAATCAAGAAAACAGGCCACCAAAATGCGTATTTTCCTCTTTTTGTTCCTTTGTCTCTTTTCGAAAAAGAAGCCGAGCATGTTGAAGGATTTGCTAAAGAATGTGCAGTTGTTACGCATACTCGTTTAGAAAAAAATAAAGAAGGGAAATTAGTCCCAGTAGATAAATTAGAAACTCCTCTTATCGTTCGTCCAACTTCTGAAATGATTATAGGTCAGACTTTTGCTAAATGGATAGAATCTTATCGAGATCTGCCTCTGCTTATAAACCAATGGGCAAATATAGTCAGATGGGAAATGAGACCTCGTCTTTTTTTACGAACCACAGAGTTTCTTTGGCAGGAAGGACATACTGTACATGCAACTTCTGAAGAAGCAGATAATAAAGCCAAAGAGATGCTTTCTATGTATACAGATTTTTCTGAAAATATTTTGGCTATGCCTAGTGTTTCAGGTATCAAAACAGAATCTGATAAATTTCCAGGCGCTGTCGCCACTTATACTTTCGAAGCTATGATGCAAGATAAAAAAGCTCTTCAAGGAGGAACCTCACACTTTCTCGGTCAGAACTTTTCGAAATCCTGCGATATAAAATTTATGAGTGAAAAAGGACAAGAAGAATTTGGTTGGATGACATCTTGGGGAGTGACCTCTCGTCTTATAGGTGCTGTCATTATGACGCATAGTGATGATGATGGTCTTGTTTTGCCTCCTAAAATTGCTCCAGCTCATGTAGTTCTTCTTCCAGTTATTCACAACGAAGAAATGAAAAGTAAGGTTTTAAGCTTTTGTCAAAAATTAGCTGACGAAATGCAAAAACAAACCTTTGGTGAAAATAAAATAGAAGTGATTATCGATAGTCGTGATATCAGAGGAGGCGAAAAGAAATGGCAATGGATCAAAAAAGGAATACCTCTAAGAATTGAAATAGGCCCTAGAGATATGGAAAAAAATAATTTTCCAATAGCGAGAAGAGATAAAGCCCACAACGAATATAGCTTTTTATCTAAAGAAGACTTAATTAAAGAAGTGCAAAATATTTTAGAGGATATTCAAAAAAATATCTTTTATAAGGCAAAGCAGTTTATGCAAGATAATATTTTTGATATTTCAACAAAAGATGAACTCTACAGTTTTTTTACTCCCAAAAATACTCAAAAAGCAGAAATCCATGGTGGTTTTGCTCTTTGTCATCTTGCTGACACCCCAGAAAATGAAAAAATTCTTAAAGAAGATCTCAGCGTTAGCTTTCGATGTCTTCCTTTTGATTTAGGTCAAGAAACGGGAAAATGCCTTTTTACAGGTACTGAATGCGCACAAAAAGTGCTTGTTGCTAAATCTTATTAGAAGGATATTTGATAGAAACCTCAATTTTTGTTACACTATATCTTCATTTTTCATAGGAAAGGTCAGTTATTATCATGATGAAATTTATCCGCAAACATCAGAAGTTGTTTTTTTTCGTTATCACAGTTGTTGTAATAGTCACATTTTCTTTCTGGGGCAGTTATTCTTCAGGTAGTAATGCATCAAAAAATGCAGATAAAATTGTTTCGCGTTCTATTGGAGGAAGTAATATTTCTCAATCTGACATTACTATGATGTCATGGTTTTTATCTTCAGATTGGGATAGTTTTCTTATTGCACCGCAAAGAAGTGCTAACTTGTTAAATGATGGTGTTATTTTTAACGATATTATGAAAACTGGTATAGCTTCATTAATAGCGGAAAAATATTTTGCAAAAATAAAACCCCATTTAGAGAAAAATTTTGAGAAGATTTCAAGATTTACTCCCTATCGTCATCCTCAAGTAGATTTTATTTCAGCAAAAACTGTATGGAAAGAATTTCATCCTGAAATTTATCAGATCTTTTCTGAAATAAAAAACCAAGAAGAAGTTTCGGCTACCTTTCTTAGTTTAATGTTGAAACTTTATCAAGAACAACTAAAGTTTCCTCCTTTCATGTTGAAACGAGCGATGCTCTTTCAGCAAAGTAAATTTCCATGGGTTCAGCCTGATAATAGATTATATCAAGAAGACGTTTCTTTATTTGGTTTTCAAACAATCAATGAATGGTTTGGAGATGATTTTTTAGATTTAATTTCGCAATTTATTCTTAACGTAGCTGCTTTAGCTGAAAAGAAAGAATATGTTGTTAGTTATGAAGAAGCAAAAAGAGACCTTATTAGAAATATTCGAAAAGGTCTGCAAAAACAAGATTTGTCAGAAAAATTTAATAAGAATCATTTTGGAAGTAGTTTTGAGCAACAACTTAATTTATTGAGACTTTCAGAAGCAACAGCTGTCAAAGTTTGGCAGAAAATTATGCTTTTTAGAAAATATTTCCAAGATATAAGTAATAGCATTCAGATAGATCCTTTAGCTTTCGATGAGTTTTATTCTTATGCTCATGAAAAAAAAGAAATCAATTATTACCAATTGCCTAAATATTTACGTCTAAACGTCTTTGAAGATCTTTTAAGATTCCAAATGTATTTAAAGGCAACGGGGCCTTCATTAAGCTCTAACCCTGATTTTCTTCTGGAATTGACAGATATTTATTTCCCCGTAGAAGAAGTAGAAAAAAAATATCCTACTCTTGTGGAACAGCGTTATAAAATCAAAATGAAAAAAACATCAACTCTAGATATTGGACTTAGAATAGGTGAAAAAGATCTTTGGGCTTGGCAATTAGAGCAAGAAAATTGGAAAAAATTAAAAGAGCAGTTTTTTAAATTGACAAGTAAGGCAAATGAATCAAGAGAAAAACGATTTAAAGAACTTGATAAATTAGATCCACAATCTCGCGGCCAAATTGATATTTTTTCTAGAAAATGTATGGTTTTAGAAAATAAACAGTGGATAGATACCCAACTTCTTGAAGAGAAAGAAGAAGAAAAGATTCTTAGCTTTAAAAATGAAGGAAATGAAGTTGATCTTGCAGATATTGGAAATTCAAAAGAGCTTCAAGGTCTTTTAGATAAAATAGCTTTAGATCCTGAAAATAAAGACATTCAAGACAGACTTGCTCATTATACAGAAGATGAAAACATTTATTATCATTTTACTCTCATTGAAAGGAGTGAAAACAAAAATATCGTTCCTTTCCACCGTTCTGTAAGT
>Ga0180433_10008394_pt1 | contig 12863 bp, 10 predicted proteins | sample SS_ome_8_FD_132980 | JGI IMG/M metagenome (GOLD analysis project Ga0180433, IMG submission 132980) | Hypersaline lake sediment archaeal communities from the Salton Sea, California, USA - SS_1_D_1 metaG | ecosystem: Environmental > Aquatic > Non-marine Saline and Alkaline > Hypersaline >... | reverse complement strand
CACAGAGCAGGGTATAGAACTTGCGCAGTCTAACCGCGGCGGTGATATAACGCTCCATTCTCCGGAACAGCTTGTCTGTTATGTGATTCTTAATCTGGACGTGTTTGGCAGAGATCTGTCATCTTTTGTCTATAAAGTTGAACAGGTAATAATAGAAACACTCAAACATTTTGGAATAAACTCTTCAAGAGTCGAGAAACACAGGGGGGTGTTTGTAGGTAATACCAAAATAGCATCGATCGGCCTTAAGGTAAGAAAGTGGGTTACCCTGCATGGATTTTCTTTAAATGTAAATAATGACCTTAATTATTTTGATAATATAATACCCTGCGGTCTTAAAGACTACCCCCAGACATCAATTGAAAAAATCTTAAAAAACCCCCTGCCAATGGCAATCGTAAAGGAGCAGGTAGTTAAAAGCTTTGAAGATGTTTTTAAAATACCGGTAAAAAAATCAGGTAATTTTTAGAATGCTATTCTCCGGTTTTACTATTTTTATTACCCTTATTTTTTTCACCATTCTCCTTCTTCAATACTTCATATATTTCTTTAAGCACTTTCAAGGGCTCCATAAATAGTCTTTTAGGCAAGAATGGGATAAGCGAGGCGAATGCTTTCTTCATATCTTCGGTTATCCTGTGGGGCTTTGTTAGAATCCTGTCTATAAAATCTTCTGCAAAAACCGTCCTCAGATGTCTCCTGTCAATTTCTATACGCCTCTTGCATACATCGCATACCACACTTTTCAGATAATTCCCGATGTAATATACAGTGTGGGGCGTTTCCTTATTACAGTTAATGCAGTACAGGATTATTTTTGTTTCCTTATCTTTCATTAACATCCGTTATCCTTATAAAATTTACTAAATCAGTCAATAAGCTCCGATGGGTCTTCCAGAAGTTTTACCAGCGCTTTAAGAAACTCGGCTCCTGCCCTCCCATCAATTATCCTGTGATCGCATGATAGAGAAATATCCATAAATGACTGGTTCTTTATCTCTTCATCGATAAAAGAGGGCTCTGTGTATATTTCCCCCACTGCAAGTATGGCTGCCTGCGGAGGATTAATTATGGGAGAAAATGATCTTACCCCGTACATCCCCAGGTTAGTGACCGTAAATGTACCATCAGATAAATCTTCTGGGGTGAGCTTTCCTTCCTTTGCCTTATTTATAAGTTCTACCCTTTTTCTCGCAATATCCCCTATTTTAAGTTTAGTGCAATTAAAGAAAGTAGGAACAATCAACCCGTCTTCAAGTGAAACTGCCATGCCTACGTTTATATCTTCATATATTATATGTTTTCCTTCTGAAAAAGTTGAATTCAAGCCAGGATTATCGCGCAGGGCAAGTGCTGCGGCTTTCAATATAAGGTCGGTGTAAGTTATCTTAATATTGAACTCATTAAGCATCTTCTTACCAAGCTTATCCTTGAAATCTGCGAGAAGGGTAACGTTAACTTTTGCATCCAGTACGATATGGGGAATACTGGAGCTGGAATAGCTCATTCGCTCAGCTATCGTTTTTCTCATCCCTGTCAACCTGCTGGATGATTTTACTGCAATTCCCTGATAAGGGGATGCTTCCATATCTACTTCCGTTCTTTTCTCGCTCTCCGAAAAATTTACTATATCTTTCTTTTCTATCCTGCCGCCCGGACCGGAGCCCCTGATTTGCTTCTTTATGTAATCTATTCCCATCTCTACGGCAGTTTTCTTCGCCAGCGGAGATATCCTGATTCTTTTTTCAAAACCGGCTTCCTTCGTACCTTCGTCCTGTCCTTTTTCCTTCTGCCCTTCTTCCTTCCTGCCAATTCCATGCTTCTCAATAACTACTGGGGATTTACCCTTAACTACCTTTTCTTCCTTTTTTGAAGGTATCTCTTCGTCTTCTCCTCCTATATAAGCTACAATACCGGTAACAGGAACCTCTTCTCCCTCACCCTTAACTATCTTTCTTAATATACCCGGGGCATAGGACTCTACCTCAATGGTGACCTTATCGGTCATAACTTCGAATAATACATCCCCTTTTTCAACCCTGTCGCCTTCTTTTTTATGCCACTTTTCAATAGTCCCGGATTCCATAGTAAGACCTAACTTTGGCATAATAACCTCGAACATCTTTTTATCCTTCCATCACGATGATACCTGTACGGATTTATCTAAAATCTAAAAAAATATTGCTTCTTTATAACTGCTTTCCATAATAGCATATAGAAGTCGCAATATAAAACCTGCCTTTAACCGAGAAGCTCTAAAATCCCTTTTTTAATTCTTTCCACTCCCGGGATTGCTTCCTGCTCAAGAACTATGCTATAGGGGATGGGGCAATCTCTCCCAGCCACTCTTGTCACAGGTGCATCCAGCAAGTCAAACCCCTTTTCAGAAACCTCTGCAGCAACCTCTCCCATAAAACCCCCGAAAAGCGGGGCTTCCTCTACGCACAGCAGCCGCCCTGTTTTCCTGACTGAATTAATTATAGTATCAATATCAAGCGGCCTCAAAGTCCTTATATCTATTACCTCACATTCGATGCCTTTCTCTTTGGAAAGTTTGCCTGCCGCCTCCAGTGACCTCTTAACCATAAAGGAAGTCGCAGCTATGCTTATATCCGTGCCCTCCCTCTTAATATCACACTTACCAATAGGAACTTCGTATATTTCTTCGGGGACATCCTGGATACAATCTTTATTTTTATAAAGCAATTTATGCTCTATAAATATGACCGGGTTATCATCATTTATCGCCGATATAAGGAGGCCCTTCGCATCATAAGGGCATGAAGGCATAACCACCTTTAAGCCGGGGATATGTGCAAAAAGTGATTCCAGGCTCTGGGAATGCTGGGCAGCTACTCCGGTCCCTCCGCCTCCGGCAGTCCTTATAACAACCGGCACTTTTACCTTTCCGCCAAACATATACCTCATTTTGGCTGCCTGGTTTACAATCTGTTCCATCGCTATGGTGATAAAATCCGAGAACATTATTTCCGCTATGGGCCTCATTCCGGTAATAGCGCTCCCTATTGCCACTCCGGCTATGGCTTCTTCCGAAATCGGGGTATTTTTTATCCTTTCCTTTCCGAATTCTTCAAGCATTCCAACAGTTACCCCGAAAGCTCCGCCATACTCCGCTATGTCTTCCCCTAAAAGATAGATGTTGCTATCCTGCCTCATTTTTTGCTGCATAGCTTCCCTTATTGCTTCAAGATATGTTAATTCCCTTGTCATATTAAAACACCCGGTTAACCATAATTATTATAATTCTATACCAATGCCAGCCCTTAAAAATAAAACCCCTGCTCCCTTATTTATTCTCAGGCATAAACGTCGTCTTCGACTTCTGAAGGGTCGGGGAAAGGACTTTCTTTCGCGAATTTTACTGCTTCTTCTATTTTCGCCTCCACTTCCTTTTCAATTTCCATATCCTCCTCCACGGTCAGAAATCCCTGCCCGAACAAAACTTCCTTATACTTCTTTATAGGGTCTTTTTCCTTCCATTTTCTAACTTCCTCTTTAGTTCTATAAACCTGGGCATCGCTTTTCGAATGCCCGCTCCACCTGTAGGTCAAACTTTCTATCAAAACAGGACCCTTGCCTGCCCTGCATTCATCTGAAAAGTGAGATACCGTATTGAATACCTCAACCAGATTATTACCGTCAATCGTAAGGCCTTCTATACCATAAGAAGTTTTCCTGTCTGATATCCTCTCTATATTAAATGCTTCTTTTATGGGAGTTGACATTCCATAGGTGTTATTTTCACAGAGATAAATTACCGGGAGCTCCCATATCGAAGCCATATTCAATGAGCTATGGAATATACCCTGGTTGGCTGCTCCATCTCCAAAGAAACATAGTGCAATTCTCCCGTTTTTCTTCATTTTGCAGGTTAGGGCTGCCCCGGTTGCGATCCCGATGCTTCCGCCAACCACCCCATTCGCACCAAGGTTGCCCGAGCTGACATCAGCTATATGCATTGAGCCACCCTTGCCCTTGCAGCATCCCGTTTTTTTACCCAGAAGCTCTGCCATCATGGTTTTAAGTTCGGCGCCCTTGCCAATACAATGGCCGTGCCCCCTGTGAGTCGAAGTGATATAATCATCATTATTTATGGCATAGATTGCACCAACGGCACTCGCTTCCTCACCAATATAAAGATGGCATGTGCCGTGTATCATCCCTCTTATAATAAATTGCTCGGCCTGGTTTTCAAAATGCCTTATTTCGTACATCTTCCTGAGCATTTCTACTTTTTTTTCTTTATCCAGGCCGGTAAAACTGTCTTTTATCTTATTTCCGTCAACGGTTATATAACCCTCTTTTTTACGCAAATTTTTATCCATAATATATCCCGGTTATAAATACACTTCCTTTTTAAAATTTATATTTAAATTTCTGCAAGGTTCCCACGATAATCCCAGAATTACTTCTTAATTTTTAAAAAAAATTAAATATACTATTTATTTTCTAGATTCAATTAATTAAAATAAAAAAACCCTTATTCCAAGATTAGAGCTTTTCGTGGCAATACTCCCCATAGCATGCTGTATGCAAATACCGCTTACAAGCTTAATCTTATGATACCGTACAGTTTTTTTAATGTTATATTAAAAAAAACATAATTTCAATAAATCGCTAAAGAAGATATCCTGAAAAAGGGCAGTATCGCGATTCATTTTACCGCCCTAACCCCACAGTTTCTTAACTATTGAAATTACCAGCAGTTTTACTCCATACGTTTCCATATAATGAGAGGCGCTTTTATCGAACAGGACCCTTATATCCGGATCAAATTCACTGCTTTTCTCATCAACTATCATAAGAACCGGAATCATTTTAAAAGGGTAAATTATTGAGGCGAATTTAAACTTATTATACTTTACTCCACCAATTGCTACGGACCTGCTTATAAATCCATTGCCATCGCTTCCATATTTTTCTTTCAGCGATTCCAGTATTCCGGGTATTTTCTGCCAGTAAAAAAGCCCTCCGGGCAGTTCCCTAAACGAGAGCCAGGAGCCCTCAATAGGTGCGCCATCTGCATTAAGCAGGTAGTGCAAAATAAGCAAAGAAGAATCCTCGCCAACTACTTTCTCTCCTTCCCGGCACCCCGTGTTATTTTTTTCCGGGTATAAAACTTTCTTTTTATCCAGGTCCACTAAAACTTTTTCATTAAAAAAGTCCAGTTTGATTCCGCTGTTCCCTGAAATTTCCGAATTCGTATGGGCAGCTATACTATATATGTCTTTTTTAAGAAGCTCATTAAATAACCTGCCAGTTTCTTCCTCCATATAACAACTCCTCTCATTCCGGCCAATTATGACTAACCATTCACACAATGATAAAGCATAACCGGAATTTTCTCCAACGAAATTACCCGGCCTGAATTCTTCATTTTATTCCAAATTATAAGTATAATAGAGCATCATTAGAAATATGGAATTATCTTATGCCAGCTACCTTAAAAGTATTAAATTATATAATAGAACTCGGGCCGGTTATCATACTTCCGGCAGTTTTACTCATAATAAGTCTCATCGTTACCAGAAAACCGCTTAAAAATTTAAAGAATTTCGCCTTTATACTCACAGGTCTTGTTGGTGTTTCTATTCTTCTCGGTCTTTTTATAAATTTCTTTACCCCCATTGCAAATACCATAATTTCAAGCTCAACGAAAGAATATACTGTTATAGACGCCGGCTGGCTTGTTACAAAAAATGTTATTTTAAACTCGAATATAGCACTCTATATAATAATAGCCGTAATAGCGATAAATATAATCATGCTTCTTTTTAGATTCACAAGGACTATAAATATTGACTTCTGGAATTACTGGACCTTTTTGTTTGCCGGTTCCGTTATTTTCGCTATTACCGGGATAGAATGGATATCATTGCTAATTGCAGTAATTGCAGCTGCCATAACGCTGGTTCTATCGGATATATATGCGACATGCATAGGTGACTATTATGGGGTTAGCGGTTTTTCAACCCCTCATGCACATGTCATATGCTGGGCTCCGCTATCACATCTTATCAATATCATCTTTGACAGGATACCCTTTATAAGAAGAGTCCGAATCTTTTATGAAGAGCTCCAGTATAGAATGGGGATATTTTCGGAACCAATCCTTACAGGGTTTATCCTTGGCTTTATAATAGGAGCAATCACTCGCTACAGGATTTTTTACCATAACCCGGCATCCGGTCTATTTTATGCTTTTGTAAACGGGCTTACGCTTTCATTTATCTTTACCCTGATGCCCAGGGCTGTAAATATTCTTTTTAAGGGGCTTACTCCTACAATTAAAGATATAAAAGATTTCATAAGGCGCAGGATAACAAAAAGAGACCTGAATATTGGTCTTGACCCGATAATGCTGGCGGGTATGCCTTCCACTATTGCCCTGTCCGCGATTTTAATCCCGCTGACAATTTATATTTCCACGATTCTACCTGGCAGCACAATACTTCCAGGTTCAGACCTTATAATGATTCCGTTAATACTGGTCTGGGTTATTATTCCTTCAAGAGGAGATATGTTTAGAAGCTTTATATCCGCGATTATTATAATTCCAATAATCCTGTGGATAGCATCGAATATGGGTGACTTATTTACTAACTTTTTTTTAAGATATGATATAGAAATGATTGAGGATTATAAAAGAGTCTCAAGCATAGGCGGAAGCTCTAACATTTTTTTCTGGATACTTCTAAAAGTAATAGAACCGATATTCGATATGCATCCTTAAGGAACTTTAATCTTCGCCTCCTCCGGTTAACCTGTGCGAACATTCCATATAAAGATTTTTTTTAACGGCAGATTTTCCTCTAAAATTAACGATGCCGTTTCTCTCCAGTACTATCCTTATTCTTCTGTCATCGTGCATAACCATATCTTTTACGCTGGAAAGATTTGTTTTTCTTACCCACAGATCTGATTGCCTTGAAACATAAGGGAAAAAAGAGGATTCCCTTATTATTTTTTCCCACGGGATACTTATCCGGTCAACCAGTTCTATATTGCTTGTACCGGAGTTTTTATTTAGAATATCTTTCGCATTCTTAACTATCCCGATATCTGCTTTTTTTTCAATCCTTCTAAGGTTGTATGAAGATATGGCCAAAAAAATTCCATAAGCAAGAACGACGGGAATTATATAATAAAGGTATCCTGATAAAAAGCTTGCTATATATTTCCCTATCTTACCCAAAAATGTTTCAAGCCATATGTTGGTCATCAGCTTTAGAATCTATAAAATTTATGAATTTTACCAGTTAGTTTATCCAGGTAAATCATACCCGGCATAAAAAAGAAACTAAAAAAATTTTGGTGGAGATGAGCGGGATCGAACCGCTGACCTCCTGCTTGCAAGGCAGGCGCTCTCCCAGCTGAGCTACACCCCCACTATACATAAAATTGGTGGGCCTATCTGGACTCGAACCAGAGGCCTCATCCTTATCAGGGATGCGCTCTAACCAGCTGAGCTATAGGCCCCCGTCCAATTTTTCACAGATGCCAAAATATCAATTTAATATTTTTTTGTCAAGGTAAATGGTATCCCTGATAAGATACAAAAAATGTAAGATAAAAATCGCTACAGGTGTTTTTTAATACACTTATTCCTGGTCTTCTCAACCACCTCTAAAAATAAACAGCTTCAACCGTAATAACCTGTAAATGCCTTCTAACTCTTCTTTTCCGGTAAAAATCTTAGCTCTATTCCGCCGCTCATTTTTAGAATAACGTTCATTATCCACACACCTATGGTCCCGACGCATGCTGATATTACCGCACCTACCAGGCCGCCGGCAATCAAAACGCCAATAGCCAGTGCAGTCCCTCCGCCCAATGAGCCCAGCAATACATTAGTATTCTCCAGACCGAAACTTTCCATAATGCTGGTAATGTCAAGACCATAAGAAGAAAGACCAAGCCAGGTAATAAGCCCGACCAAAATTATTACAATTACCCATAGCAAAAAAAATATCAGGTAAATAAACAACAGATACTTAAACATGGAAAATTCACTGACACTTTTTAAAACTCTTCTTTCAATATCCATACTTTCTCCTTTAATCCATGGGGATAAATTTAGCAACAGATATATTTTACGGCTTTATCTAGTACCCTTATTCGATATCCGGCTATTTGCAACAGCATTAAACTTGCACTTTTAGTTTAAAACAACCCACGACCATCCTATTATAAAATAGCCGTGCTATCCAGGATAGTCTTCAACTCTGATAAGTGCCGGTTAAATTACATCTTAAAATATTTATCTGTTAGTGTGCTGATTCCCATAGGAATCCTGTATGTTCTACCCTGGAAGCCCTGAACAATCGCTACTATTCCAAAAACCCACAGAACTACCGTAGCCACATAACCGAGCCACGAGAATAAAAACCATCCTATAAAAGGGATAAGCCCCAGAAGGAAAGAAATTACTACTACACATAGCACTTCAAGAATACCAAGAACTAATGCCTGAAGAGCATTCCATTTTACGAATTTATTCTCTTTTTCCATAATCCAGATTATAAGTCCGCCCAGCCATCCAAACAGATATGCAATAAGTATTGCAATCTTTGGCTCCATACCCATAGAGCTTTTTTTGCTGAAGTCCGCATCAATGTCAACCATATTTACTTCTGCCATTATTTTACCTCCTTTAATTTAGATAATTGTTAATATTTCTATATCCCGTAAAAATTTTTCACTTTAAACCTTAATAAGCACTATAATAACAGATTTACATAACAAAATCAGCTTACATTATAAAAAATTCATAACCTAATCTTCAGAAGCTACTATCGAATAAGAAGCCACTTCAGCCCCTTTACCAAGGTTTATGATCCTTACTCCCTGCGTGGACCTTCCAATTCTTGATATTGATTTTGCCTGAATTCGTATAAGTACCCCGGTATTAGATATAACCATTACATCATGTACATCCCGCAATATGCCAGCACCGGCAATTTTACCTTTTTTCTCGGTAATTTTTATGGTTTTAACACCGGAACCGCCTCTTTTTTGCTTTTTATATTCAGATAGAGGAGTCCTCTTCCCGTACCCGTTTTCGGTAAGAACAAAAAGGTCTCCATCCGCTTCCTTTGCTACCATCATGGAAAGAACCTCATCGCCCTTTGCAAGTCTCATCCCCTTAACTCCCTGTGACGCCCTTCCTAAAGGCCTGGCGTCTTTTTCGCTGAATCTTATTGCCTGACCATTCCTGGTAACCATGATAATTTCATCATTACCATTGGTTTCTTCCACTCTTATTAATTCATCACCTTCCCTAATATTTATTGCTATGATTCCGTCTTTCCTTGAAGAATTATATAAATTTATGGGGGTTTTTTTAATCACTCCTTCTTTAGTTGCCATTATCAAATATTTATCTTCCGAATACTCCTTAACAGCAATAATGGCAGCAACCATTTCTCCCGGAAGGAATGGGAGAAGATTCACTATTGCCTTGCCTTTCGATGTCCTGCTTCCAGTTGGAATCTGATGAACTTTCAGGCGGTATACCTTACCCCTGTTCGAGAAAAACATTATGTAATGGTGCGTGGACGCTATAAAGAGATGCTCTACAAAATCATCTTCTTTCAAATTCGTACCGGTTACTCCCTTTCCTCCTCTGCCCTGCTTTCTGTAGGTTGTTACCGGAACTCTCTTGATATATCCCGAATGTGATATGGATATTACATTCTCTTCTTCAGGTATAAGGTCCTCAATCTCAATATCAGATATATCAGTTGTTATATCCGTCCTTCTTTCGTCACCATATTTCTTCTTTATTTCCCCAAGCTCTTTCTTGATTACTCCATATATAAGCTTATCATCTCCCAGAAGTTTCTTTAGATTCTTTATGGTTTCTTCAAGCTGCTTGTGCTCTAATTTTATTTTGTCTCTTTCAAGACCTGTTAAACGGTGAAGCTTCAAATCCAGGATTGCCTGTGCCTGTATTACCGTAAGCTTGAAATTCTTTACCAGTCTATCTCTTGCAGTAGGAACATCTTTTGATGACCTGATGGTTTTTATTACTTCATCCAGATTGTCAAGGGCAATCAATAACCCCTTTAATATATGCTCACGCTCTTCTGCTTTTTTTAGCTCATATCTGGTCCTACTTACAACTACATTAAACCTGTGTTTTATATACTCTTCTATCAAACCGCGAAGATTCAGAGTTCTTGGCACACCATCAACCAGCGCCAGCATTATTACCCCAAAAGTTTCTTCCAGCTGGGTATTTTTATATAGATAATTGGTTACTACACTTGGAATCGCATCTTTTTTAAGCTCTATTACTATTCTCATTCCACTTTTATCAGACTCATCGCGGAGGTCGCTAATTCCTTCTATTTTTCTTGTCCTTGTGAGGTCGGCAATCTTTGCAATAAGATTCGATTTATTTACCTGATATGGGAGTTCCGTTATTATAATCTGTGTCCTGCCTTTTCTGGGCATTTCCTGGTGTAACCTGCCCCTTACGATTAAACGGCCTCTGCCGCTATCATATGCCTCTTTTATGCCTCCCATCCCCATTATTATGCCGCCGGTCGGGAAGTCGGGACCCTTAATTTTCTTCATAAGGTCCTTTACCATGCATTCAGGATTATCAATATAATATGTGATACCGTCAATGACTTCCCCCAGGTTGTGGGATGGCATGTTTGTCGCCATTCCTACAGCAATGCCTGAAGAACCATTTACCAGAAGGTTCGGGAACTTTGCAGGAAGAACTGCGGGTTCCTTTAGCGAACTATCAAAATTATCAACGAATTTTATTGTTTCTTTTTCGATATCAGCCAGCAGCTCTTCAGCAATAGAAGATAGTCTTGCTTCTGTATATCTCATTGCAGCAGCCCTATCACCATCAATAGAGCCAAAATTCCCGTGCCCGTCTACCAGTATATATCTTTGTGAAAAATCCTGGGCCATCCTGACCATTGCATCATAGACCGCAGTATCCCCATGGGGATGATATTTACCAAGCACTTCACCTACGATACGTGCGCACTTTTTATACGGCGTATTATGCTTCATTCCCATATCGTTCATTGCATATAAAATCCTGCGGTGGACCGGCTTGAGTCCATCCCTTACATCCGGCAAAGCCCTACCTATAATTACGCTCATAGCGTAACTAAGGTAGGAATCCTGCATTTCGGATTCGATCTCAATGTTTTTTACTTTACCTCTTAATTCAAATACCATTCATGCTCCTGACTAAATGCTGGCTATATAATTATATGTCAATAAATGAAACTCCCCTTGCATTCTTTTCGATAAATTCTCTTCTTGGCTCCACCTTATTTCCCATCAGCGTAGAAAAAACATCATCCGCAATTAATGCGTCCTCAATCTCAACTTTAAGAAGTGTCCTTGCTTCGGGATTCATAGTAGTTTCCCATAACTGGTCCGGGTCCATTTCACCCAGACCTTTATATTGCTGCACTGCAATTTTTTCACCTTTATATTTCATTTTTATAATTTCCAGCTCCTTATCACTGTAAGCATAGGAAACTTCCTTATTATTTCTTACCTGGTAAAGAGGCGGCTGTGCTATATATACATACCCCGCTTCAATTAATTCATGCGCATAACGGTAAAGGAATGTCAGAACCAGCGTTCTTATATGGGCCCCGTCCACATCAGCATCGGTCATTATAATAACTTTATGATACCTCGCGTTCTTAATATCAAAATCATCACCTATGCCGGAACCCATGGCAGTTATAATCGCCTGGATTTCCTCGCTGCTTAATATCTTATTCAACCTGGCTTTTTCTACATTTAAAATTTTACCTTTAAGGGGAAGAATCGCCTGGAACCTCCTGTCCCTTGCCTGCTTTGCGCTTCCTCCTGCGGAGTCACCTTCAACAAGGAATAGCTCAGAATATTTTGGGTCATTTATAGTGCAGTCAGCAAGCTTGCCCGGAAGAGAGCTGCTTTCCAGCAGGGATTTTTTCCTGGTAAGGTCACGCGCCTTTTTTGCTGCGTTCCTTGCCATCGAGGCCTCCATGCACTTGCCCAGTATAATCTTGCCCACCTTTGGATTCTCTTCCAGAAACTCTGAAAGCTTCGTGTTTACTGTCGACTCGACAAAACCTTTTATTTCACTGTTTCCCAGCTTTGTTTTTGTCTGTCCCTCAAACTGGGGGTCCTTTAACTTCACGCTTATAATTGCGGTGAGCCCCTCCCTTATATCTTCACCCATAAGATTGACATCTTTTTCCTTGAGCATATTGATGCTCCGCGCATAATCATTAATCGTTCTTGTAAGGGCACCCTTCAGGCCGCTCAGGTGTGTTCCCCCCTCCGTAGTATTTATATTATTTGCAAATGAAAATATGCTTTCCGAATAGCCATTGGTATATTGCATTGCAATTTCCATCTCGTGATTGCCTGCAGCGCTTTTAAAATATACTACATCCTTATGCAGTACGTCCTTTTTTTCACACAGGTATTTTACGAAATCCTTTATTCCTCCTTCATACTGATAAACCTCTTTTTTCTCCGGCTCTTCCCTCGAATCCACAAGAGTAATCTTAAGGCCCTTATTCAGGAAGGCCATCTCCTTCATCCTGCTGGCAAGAATCTCAAACTTATAATCTATATCCTCGAATATTTCCCTATCCGGGAAAAAAGTAATCGCCGTGCCGTGTGATTTCGTTTCCTTACCTTTTATAAGATCCGTTACAGGTTCTCCCCTTACAAAATTCTGGGTGTGTATGTAGCCGTCTCTTCTTACCTCAATCCTTAACTTTTCGGAGAGTGCATTTACAACAGAAACGCCCGCGCCATGCAGACCTCCTGATACTTTATATCCATGTCCGCCAAATTTGCCT
>Ga0180433_10008393_pt1 | contig 12863 bp, 11 predicted proteins | sample SS_ome_8_FD_132980 | JGI IMG/M metagenome (GOLD analysis project Ga0180433, IMG submission 132980) | Hypersaline lake sediment archaeal communities from the Salton Sea, California, USA - SS_1_D_1 metaG | ecosystem: Environmental > Aquatic > Non-marine Saline and Alkaline > Hypersaline >... | reverse complement strand
TTTGCCGTCTGGGCGACCACTTCCAGCCCGGTGATCTTTTCCACGGTTTCGTGGGCCTCGCGGATGGCATTCTGCGCCGCTTCCTCCCAGCTGCCGGGAGAGGTGCCGATTAATTCCAGTACTTTGATGGTATTCATTTCGTTCCTCCTTGCTTGGTTTGGGATTTCCGGTCCGCCGGTCAGCCCTCCAGTTTCGGAATCCGGAGCACCTGGCCGGGGTAGATGAGATCGGGATTTGTAAGCATCGGCTGATTGGCCTGGAAAATTTTCTGGTATTTCATGGCATCCCCGTAGTACCGTTGGGCAATCTTGGAGAGGGTATCGCCCCGGACCACCGTATAAAAATCAGCCTGGGTCGCGGGTTTTTCCACCACCAGGGTGTCTTCCACTTTTTCCACCCCCTGAAGATTTCCCAGGGTCAGCACGATCTTTTCCCGGTCCTCCTGGGACTGGACCCTTCCCCCCACCGTGACCGTACCCTGGTCGAGATTCACCGTCAGATCCTCCACCCCGATGCCGGTGGACCGGATCTCCTTGACCAGGTCATAATTGGCCTCCATCCTTTTCCCCGCCTCCTTGATAAAATCAAACATTCCCATAGTGTGCCTCCCTTTTAATATCGGCTTCGCCGCTTGAAGAGCCGGCCCAAAAGTCCCGCGCCCATGTTCAACAGGTCATCGGTTACCTCACCGTCACCGTCCTGGTCGATGAACTGCATGATCCCCGAGAGCTTCTTTTGGGTTCTGCCTTTCATGCGGGCTTCTTCCCCGGCCAGCAGGGGATTGATATCCGTCGGCTCCAGCTTTTTCTGCTGCCGGATCTTCCCCACCGCTCCCATCAGCAGGGGGGCCACCAGGGCCATGATCCGGGCGATCTTGGACGCGTCGATGCCCAGGGTCCTGCCCAGGCCGTTTTCCACGGCCGGACGTTTCTTCCCCAGGACATGCCCCAGTATTCCATCCCCGGTCCGGGCATCCATTCCCCTGACCGCATCCAGGATGTTATCCAGGATGCTTCCATCGTGATCCTTTTCCAGGGCCCGGGTCAGAGATCGGGCCCCTTCCGGACTGGCGGTATTGCGTTTCAGGGCATGAATCAGGGAAGGCAATACCGCCGTTACCGCCTTGCCCGCGGCCCTTTGGTTCAATCCTGTCCGGTTTCCCAGTTCGGCCAGTCCGTCACGGCCGAGACTGTTCAACAGGGTGGTCATCAAATCAGACATGGCACCTCCTCTGGATTCCGCCAAAAAAGAATGTCTACAAACTTATTCTCTCCGCCACGAAAGCAGGATCGGTTCGATGATCCCGGCCGTCCTCCAATGCGCTTGATTCATCTTTTATGGTTATAATACATGTAAAAATAAAAAGCAATTTATTTCAGCAATTAAATATCCCACCGATGGAATATCCCCCCAAAACGGGTTTGGCAAAGTATCAAATGATCATTTGGGACTGTTTTGTGGTTCGAAATGTCAATAATGTGCTACCAAACGGATTTTATTTCGTATTATGGGCATGAGAGGGAACAAAAGGCCCCTCAATATGGAGGCAACGATGAAAACAATGATCAAGAAGAATTCAGTGCTCAAGGGTTATGCGATCCTGATCAGCCTGCTGCTGCTGACGGTTTTATCCTCAGCCACCGCTCCCCGGGGGGCGGATAGTGACCAGATTCTGAAGGCCGGTCACCACCCGGCACTGCAGGAAGACTGTAACCGATTTTCACCGGTACTGGACGGTACCATGGATATCATCGATCCTTCCCTGCTGACCCGGTTCTGTTACCGGGTCCGGATGATAGAGATCGACAACTCCCGGCCGGAAACGGGAATTTTGATCAATTCCCGGCCGGAGTGGATCGGGGTGGAAGACCTGATCGATCCCGCCATTACCGATCAATTTATCCTGGAAATCCGGGACCTGACCCTTGATGCGAATACACCGGAACTGGGAATTACGGATTTTGAGAGGCAAAGTTGACCGCTGTCAAAAAAACGATCCTACTGGTGGCCCTGGGAACCTTCCTGTTCCCCTCGGTGCATCTGGCCGAAACCAGACGCCAGGACCGGGGAGGCTTCGACAGTGCCCTCCAGATGAAAAAAACCTGCCTGACCCGGTTGATTGCCGCCGACCGGATATCCCTGGACGGACAGCTGGATGAGGCGGCCTGGGATGAGGTAGACTGGCATGGAGATTTCATCCAGCGGGAACCCTACGAGGGAGAGAAACCCACCTTCGATACCCGCTTTAAAATCACCTACGACAACCACAACCTGTACGTGGCCATCCGGGCGTTTGACAACGAACCGGATAAGATCGTCCGGAGGATGTCCCGACGGGACGATATCGACGGCGACTGGGTGATGGTGGATATTGACAGTTATTACGATCAGAAAACATCCTTCAATTTTGCAGTCAGCGCCGCGGGGGTGCGGGAAGACGGCATCATCACCGGGGATGGCAGCGATATGGACCAGAACTGGGATCCCATCTGGGAAGCCAAAACCTCCGTTGACAAACTGGGCTGGATGGCAGAGATCAAAATCCCCTTCAGCCAGCTGCGCTTCGCCAACAGTACGGACCACACCTGGGGCATCCAGGTCACCCGGTACCTGCATCGCAAGGAGGAACGATCCAACTGGCAGTTCATTCCCCGGAATGCATCGGGCTGGGTTCACTATTTCGGCAAACTGAAAGGGCTGAAAGACATCCAGGCCGGGGGAAAACTGGAATTGACTCCCTATACCGTCGGATCCCTCCATCGATTCGAGCCGGACCCCCAGAATCCCTTTACACCCGCCGGACGGAATCTCGGGTTGAATTTCGGACTGGATGGCAAGTATTCAATAACCAGCGATCTGACGGTAGATTTTACCGTCAACCCGGATTTCGGGCAGGTGGAGGCCGACCCTTCGGAGATCAATCTGACCGCTTATGAAACTTTTTTCCAGGAAAAGAGACCCTTTTTCATCGAGGGGAAGAGCATCATGGATTTCACCCTGATGGAGGGGGACGGAACCTTCTCCAATGACAACCTCTTCTACTCCCGGCGGATCGGTAGCCGGCCCAGTTATGATCCGGAGGGAGACTACGTGGATGCCCCTCGCAACACCTCCATACTGGGGGCCATGAAACTGACCGGGAAAAATAAAAAGGGATTCTCCATTGGCATTATGGATAGCGTGACCTCCCCCGAAGCGGCTGAACTCAGTCTCGACGGACAGCTGGAAGAGCTGAGGGTGGAACCCCTCACCAACTATTTCCTGCTGCGGGCGCAGCAGGACTACGACGGCGGCAACACCAGCCTGGGCGGAATGCTTACGGCAGTCAACCGCCGGATCAACGACGATCACCTTGACTACCTGCACGATGCCGCCTACAGCGGCGGAATGGATTTCCTGCATCGCTGGAAAAACAAGACCTATGCCCTGACCGGCCGCCTGGTATTCAGTATGGTCCACGGGAGCGAAGAAGCCATCCTGGAAACCCAGCAATCCTCCAGGCGCTACTTTCAGCGTCCCGATGCCTCCCACGTGGCGGTGGACGATTCCCGGAGGGCCCTGTACGGGTACGGGGGGACCTTTGCCTTTTCCAAGTCCGGGAACGGCAGCCTGAGCTATTCCACCGGGGTCACCTTCCGTTCTCCGGGACTGGAATTGAACGACATGGGATACCTGAGGCAGGCGGATATGATCATGCAGTGGGTGTGGGCGGGATACAGCATCAACAATCCCTTCTTCATCTTCCGCCAGGTACGGTTTAATTTCAACGAATGGCTGGGCTGGAATTTCGCCGGAGAAAGTCGCTTCGGCGGAGGGAATTTCGGGATCGGCGGGCAGTTTAAAAACTACTGGAATTTCTGGATTTCCACCAACCTGAACGGCAAAGGGATTTCCGACTCTCTGCTTCGGGGGGGACCCTCCTTCCCCCTGCCCGGCGGACAGGGGTATTATCTTTCCCTTTCCACCGACAACCGCAAGAAATTCCGCCTGAATTTCGGTTGCAGCACCTACCAGCGAAAATACGGAGTATCCGACAGCCTGGGATTGAGCGTGGGCATGACCTATCAGCCGACCCACACCCTTTCGATCACCCTGGAACCCTATGTGGGATTTGACCAGAGTTCGATCCAGTACGTCGACACCCTGGAATTTCAGGATCAGCCGCGTTATCTTCTGGCCTCCATCGATCAGATCACCTACCGGCTGACCCTTCGGATCAACTACAGCATCTCCCCCCGCCTGACCCTGCAGTTTTACGGACAGCCCTTTATCAGCAGCGGTGAATACCATGCCTTCAAGCGGATAACCCACCCCGGGGCGGCAGATTTTGTCGACCGCTTCGCCGTTTTCGATGCCGAGGCGATCCATCCGAACCCGATGGAAGAAACCATCGGTTTTGATGAAAACGAAGACGGGCGGCCGGATTACCAGGTGGACAATCCGGACTTCAACTTCCTGCAGTTCTCCTCCAACCTGGTCCTGCGCTGGGAATATGCCCCCGGCTCCACCCTCTTTTTGGTCTGGTCACAGGGCCGCAGCGGTTACTATACCGAACATGATCAACACTTCGGCCGGAACCTGGATCAGATGTTCGGTATGTATCCGGACAACGTGTTCCTGGTCAAATTTACCTACCGGATCCGCTGATTTGTTCAACCGACCTTTCCGATGAAAAAATAGCTTTCGGGGCACCCGCCGGGTGCCCCTTCCTCCTTTTCCCCCCAAAAAACCCAAAAACCGTCCTTCCCGGACCGGCGCGCGCACCGCTCAGAACTTGCCGGTTGTCAAAAAACAATCCAAATTGATACAATATAAAACAGAATCCCCCAACCGCTGTTTAGAGGAGTGTAGCCTTATGAGTTTATTGAGCCATCTGGAATGCAGTTACTGCCGGCGAAAGCTGGACGCGGACCGGATCTGGAATCTATGCCCGGACTGTCAGAAACCCCTGCTGGCCCGCTACGACCTGTCGGCCGCCCACCGGAGTTTCACTCCCGAATCTCTCCGCCGTCGCCCCCCCACCCTCTGGCGATACCAGGAAATGCTCCCGGTGAAAGATCCCCGGTTCCGGCTCACGCTTCGGGAAGGGTACAGTCCCCTGATTGCCGCCCGGCGGCTGGGCGAGGAGCTGGATTTCCCCAACCTCCTGATCAAGGACGAGAGTCTGAATCCCACCGGATCTTTCAAGGCCCGGGGACTGGGAGTGGCGGTTTCCCGGGCTCTGGAACTGGGCGTCGAGGAAATTTCCATTCCCTCGGCCGGAAACGCCGCCGGGGCCCTCTGTGCCTACTCCGCACTGGCCGGCATCCGGGCCCGGGTATTCATGCCCCGGGATGTCCCGCCCCCCTTCGTGGCCGAATCCAGGGCTCTGGGAGGAAAGGTCACCCTGATCGATGGGCTGATCACCGATTGTGCCGCGGCCGCCCGGGAAGGGATTGAAAAGCACGGCTGGTTCGATGTGTCCACCCTCAAGGAACCCTACCGGCTGGAAGGAAAAAAAACCATGGGGTATGAGATCGCCGAACAACTGAACTGGACCCTGCCGGATGTGATAATTTATCCCACCGGAGGGGGTACCGGACTGGTGGGCATGTGGAAAGCCTTTGGCGAGATGGAAGAGTTGGGCTGGATCGGATCTCAACGCCCCCGGATGGTGACGGTACAGTCTGCGGGTTGCGCCCCGATGGTCCGGGCCTTCCAAGAGGGGAAGGAATTTGCCGACCCCTGGCAGGGGGCCAGGACCCTCGCCGACGGACTGAGGGTCCCCTCGGCCGTGGGAGATTTTCTGATCCTGCGGGCCCTCCGCGAAAGCCGGGGCACCGCGGTCTCGGTTCCGGATGAAGAGATCCTCAGAGATGCCGGCCTACTCGGCCGAACCCAGGGCATCTTCGCCTGCCCGGAAGGCGGCGCCACCCTGGCGGCCTTCAAACGTTTACGAAAAGAAGGCTGGATCCGGGAGGAGGATACCGTGGTTCTGTTCAACACCGGCAGCGGTCACAAATATTACCATCTCTGGATGGAATCCGACGGGGAATGATACTCCGGCCTATTTGGCTCCCCGGTCTTCCAGCAGGCGGATGATCTGATGTTTGGCGGTCATGCTGGAATTCCGGACCGCCTGCAGAATCCCGACGCCCCGCTCGTTGACCACATCCACCCGCGCCCCGGCCGCCAGTAGAATTTTCACACACTCCAGACGTCCGTTGCCGGCGGCATGGTAGAGGGGAGTCCGCCCGGTCTGATCTGCCGCTTCCAGGGCCGCCTTTCGGTTCACCAGCAGGGTCAGGGCCCCGACGTTGCCCATGTAGGCGGCATGAATCAGGGGGGTCCATCCGTTCTCATTTTTTGAATTGACCTGTGCACCGGCGGCCAGCAGGATCTTCACCGTTTCCGCCGGATCCCCTTCGTGGGATCCACAGGCCAGCATCAGGGGGGTGTCATTACCATCCCCGGGAATATCAACCGCAGCTCCCGCCTTGATCAGCTCGAGGGCATGGGACGCATTGGCATGGGCGCAGGCCAGGTGCAGAGCGGTGTTGCCCTCCCGGTTAACGGCAACGGTGGAGGCGCCCTTTTCCAGGAGGATCCGGGTGATCTCTACCGGGCAATCCAGCCGGGAAACGGCCAGCATCAGGGGGGTCCACCCCCGGTTGTCCGAGGCATCCACCGGCACTCCCCTGCTGATCAAGTTCCTCAGGATCTCGACCTGCCCGGAGGCGACGGCGCTCATCAAGGCCGTGTCGCCCTGATCATCGGTCCCCCGGGGATCCGCGCCCAGGTCCAGCAGCATTTGGACGATTTCCTGGTATCCCTTGTCCGCCGCTACCATCAGGGGAGTATCGCCGTATTCGTCCGGCCTTTCCAGGTCGGCGCCGGCGGCGGCCAGCATCCGGATGATTTCGGCATCGGGCATTTTCACAGCCGTCAGCAGGGGAAAACGATCGGGGGTGGTGACTCCCTCCGGATCGGCCCCGGCTTCCAGGAGGATCTTTACCATCTGGGGATCCCCCGACCCGGCCGCCAGGGTGATCAGGTCATCCCGGTGGGATTCGGAATACCGGTTGACATCGATCCCACCGGCGATCAACTCCTTTACTTCCCCGATCCGATGGTCCGCAATGGCATCGGCCAGTTCATCGGCCCCCGGTCCCCCGCAACCGGGTGATACCAAGGCATACAGAAGCACGGCAAACATGATGAAACAAGCCTGGTTTCTCATCATCAAAACCTCCTCATAATTTTGTCCTCCCCCGGATTCCTTTCTGGTTTTGGATCCACTGCCCCTTCAAATATTACGCAAATTACCGCCAAATGTCCAGATCCATACACCCCAACGTGGCTTCAATCGCGGCTACAGGCCAGCGGCAGCTCCGTCGCGGCGGGGCTCCGCCACCCCCTGCATCCGGTTCCCGTCATGGCAAAGGAGATGCAGGCCGCCAAAGGCAAAATCCCAGGGAGACTTGACCTTGAGTCGGAATCCTCCCTGGCGCAGGGCCTGTAAAGCGTCATCAGAAAAACGATCCGCTTCCAGCAGCACTTCTTTTTCGGGGGTACAGTGGAGGCGCGGGGCGGCAACGGCCTGAAAGGGACTCCGGGTCTTCAACCGGACCAGCACTTGAAATATCCCCGAAGCCAGGCGCTCTGAGCCGGTGGACCCGATGGCAAACCGGGGGACTCTCTTGACCGTCACGATCGTGGGGGCGGCATTGGACCTGGCCGCCGCTCCCGGGCGCAGAAAATAGGGATGGGATCGTTTCTTCAATTTGAAGGTTCTCAGGTACCCGTTGTAGATGACTCCCAGCTTGCACGAAGCCACCTTGGCCCCGAAACTGCGTTCAATGGACTGGGTCATGGACACCAGGTTGCCATCCCCATCCATGGTGCACAGATGGCTGGTTTCCCCCTCCCCGGAATCCGGCCCTTTCATCTCCCCGGCCGTTCTGATCGCGTATCGTTTTCCGGCCAGATCGGGGGCTTTTCGAGTAACGGCATACCGTCTCCGGTCAAACCGGGCCCGTTGAATGATGGCGGCGAAAAGCCCGGCCGCTGCGGGAGAATCAGGATCCAGATCTCCCGGGGCCAGCTGGTCGTAAAGCTGAAGCATCTCCATGAGGGTCACCCCGCCACCGGGGGGACCCAGGCTGTGGACCTTCCAGCCTCCAATCTGCCGGACCAGGGGCGACCGCTCCATCGGCCAGGGAATATTCATCAAGTCCTGCCTCCGGATCAACCCACCGTTTTCCGCCATATCCCGTACCATCTCCCGCCCCACCGCACCGGTGTAAAAATCCTCGAATCCGGCCCGGGCCAGCCTTCGCAGGGTGCCGGCCAGGATGGGAAACCGGATCCGGGCGCCGGCCGGGGGGGGATCTCCATTGGTCCCCAGAACCAGGGGACCGATATTCCCCTGCAGGATGGAGAAATGGTATTTTCGATAAAGAATGGATTGCAGAACAGAGACCGGATAGCCCGTTTCCGCAAGATCTATGGCAGGCTGGAAAAGCGTTTCCCGGGGCAGTTTTCCATAGTGCCGGTGGGCATAATCCAGTACCGCCGGCTGGGAGGGCACGGCCACCGCCCGGTAGCCCAGGCGGCGGTCTTCTCCGGCCAGGGCTTCCGGCGTGGCCAGCAGGGGCGCCCGGCAGGGCCCTTCCAGAGCCCATACCCGTCCGGTGGCCCCCTCATGGATCAGCATCATGGCCATTCCCCCCAGCCCGGATCCCGCCGGTTCCACCACCCCCAGGGCCAGGGCGGTGGCAACGGCGGCATCCACCGCGTTGCCCCCCCGGAGCAGTATGTCCAGTCCCGCTGCGGACGCCCGGTAATGGGCGGACACCACCATGCCGGATTGGGAACCGGCAGTCCAGAGCGACTCATCCTCCCTTCTGGAGATACGGTCCAGCATTCGCCGATCGGTCAGCCGGTTCACAGGCATCCCCACTCCCGTAGTATCACTGATCGTAAATCCCGGCCTATTCTGGAGGAGGCCCCGTCAATTCCGTGGCCTGGGAGCGGTAACAGCGCCACCGCCCCCGGTCATGCAGAAAGATATCCGTAAACTTCATAAGATGCTCGAAGGAATCATGACCAAAGACCCCCTGCACATAACCCGTTCCGCAGATGATTCCCACCCTTCCGAAGATCTCCACCTGCTGTTCGCGAACCTCGTAGGTGGTCATTCGGGAGGCCCCGGGCCGGTAATATTCCAGAATAAGATCCCGGGTCTCCGTTTCTCCCCGGAGGCTGATTCCCTGGTAATTTTCCATGTACCGGTAACGCAGCAAATCCAGGTCGTTGGTCATCAGGGCCTTCCTGATATCTTCCAGGGCCTCGATGAGTTTTTCCCGTTCGGACATGTCAGTACTCCTTATATCCCGATTCAGTGGATTTCCCCGATCCCGGGTCTCTATCGGATGTCCCTTATTTTACCGGATTGGGAATCCCCGGTCAAAATCCAAATTGTGTTGGGGACGGTTCTTGACATCTTGACATTGTTTATTTATGCTTTTTTGATGAGAACAGCCCGGAGAACTTATCAGGGAGCACTTCACCACTGTATGAATCGTGGATATAACGGCATGGTTATTTTCAAAGACGTATCAGATAATATCTTTTTCTTAAGCCTGATGGAAAAGATCCGCAATTTAACCGGTATTCGGATCTTGGCCTACTGTCTGATGAACAACCATTACCATATTGTTCTGCAAAACAATACGCTCAAAATGTCCGAATTCTTCAAGCAACTCAATGGACAATATGCACGATATTACAGGATACGGTATGGTGGCAAAGGCTATGTATTTCAGAATCGATACAAATCCCCGCTTATCCAGGACGAAGGTTATCTTATAATCACGATTGCCTATGTACTCCAAAATCCCGTGAAGGCCGGCTTTTCCCATGATTTCAAAAATTACAGCTGGAGCAGTATTAACCGATATTTCAAAAAATCACCTGAAAGCATAATTGATAACGAATACATCGAAGGACTGTTTGAAAATAAAGACCAGCTTTTTCAATTTGTATCTGGAATCTCGATCGATGAATTGCCCATTATTGAAACAAAACTGGGAACCACCATCGGGGGAACACACTCCATCCCACACCTGAGGAAACAAACCGAACGACGATCCGGAAGGGAAAGCATGGAACGAAGACGTATGGATGATAAATATTTTGATCCGATGGAAAAGGTCTTTCAGGAATTTGAGAAGAAACATAAGATCAAAATCGATAATATGGACGTACGCACCTATCACTTTAAAAGGCTGCGCGGAGAACTATTGGTATACTTGAAAGAACGTTCTGGTTTGACCTATCGCGAAATCGTCAAGCTGGATCTTTTCAGTGATTTGAGCATCAACAGTCTGGGAACTCTTTATAAACGGAATCGGAAACGGATCTTCAACTGGAAATATCGATAGAAATGTCAAGTTGTCAAGAACCGTCCCCATGGGATTGGCAGCGGGGGCAGAGGCCGAAGAACCGGATCTGATGACCGGTCACGGTGCAGCCGGTCAGTTGGGCGGCCTGTTCATTCAGGCGATCCTGGGGAGGAAGTTCTACGTCCATCACCGAATGGCAGGATTCACAAATGAAATGGTAGTGATGATCCATCACCGCATCGTAGCGATCGGAACCGGATCCCAGTTTTATCCGGTGAATCCGTCTCTGTTTGACCAGGATATTCAGATTCCGGTACACATTTCCCATGCTTAACCGGGGAAACTCCTTTTTCAGCTCCCGGTAAATCAGGTCGGCATCGGGATGATCATCCCGGGATCTCAGCAGGTTCAAGATCCGGTTCCGCTGCCGGCTGTTGCGGTATATTTCTTTTTTGGTCACTTTTGAGATTACCTTTTAAGTGTAATGGCCATACCCGGTATTGTCAAGGGCCGGCTGATCGAAAAACCGGTCGCCCCACCCGCTGTATAGCGGGTGGGATTACCGGAGTTGATGCTCAGGATTCTTTTTTGAAACACATGAACCAGTCCAGGCAATACCGGGAGGGATCTTTCTTTTCCACCCGGTCCTTGGCGGTTCCACAGGAACCGGGAGGGGGCACGATAACATCCTCGCCGGGCTGCCAGTTGGCGGGGGTGGCGATTCCCTCCCGGTCGGATTTCTGCATGGCGGTCACCATCCGTTTGATTTCATCCATGTGCCGGCCGTTGCTGAGTGGATAATAGAGGACCGCCCGCACCTTGGCCTTGTCATCGATGATGAAAACCGCCCGCACCGCCTGGGTGCTGGAGGCGTTGGGCTGCACCATGCCGTATTTCTTGGCCACGATCATGCGCAGATCTTCGATCACCGGAAAGGTCACCTCGACATCCTTCATCCCCTTGTACTCGATCTTTTCCTTGATGGTTCTCAGCCAGGCGATATGGGCGTAAATGCTGTCGATGGACAGGCCGATCAGTTCGGTATTCAGTTTCCTGAAATCTTCCTGCATGGAAGCGAAGGTCATAAACTCCGTGGTGCACACCGGCGTAAAATCCGCCGGGTGACTGAAAAGAATGACCCATTTTCCTTTGTAATCGGCGGGGAAGTTGATCTCCCCCATGGTGGTAGCGGCCTTGAAGGCCGGGGCGTCATCCCCGATCAGGGGCATTCTGACATTTTCCTGCTCTGTATTCATTTGCATTCTCCTTATTAATAATTGTTCTTATTATTAGTTATACCCTGCTTTCCCGATTTGTCAATGAAAAAAATAAATAAAATGATCATTCAGAGAAAATTCGTACTTGTTCCCCGGCACCCCGGAAGATCTGGGTACCATTCACTGCCATCACAGGGGGGCAACCCGATACCCCTTGGGCTTGTGATACCCTCTGAAATCATTTATATTGTTCACATGCCGGGGAAAAAAGACTGGAACCGCAACAACCTGGACCGGGCCGCCTCTCCCTACCTGCAGCAACACCGGGACAATCCCGTTCACTGGCAGGAATGGAAACCGGAAGTGCTGGAACATGCCCGCCGGCTGGACCGCCCTCTCCTGGTCTCCGTGGGGTATTCCACCTGTCACTGGTGCCACGTGATGGCCCGGGAAGCCTTCTCAGATCAGGACGTGGCAGAATACCTGAACCGGCATTTCATTTCCATCAAAGTGGACCGGGAGGAGCGGCCGGACATCGACCAGTACCTGATGAAATTCCTGGTGGCCCGGACCGGTCAGGGAGGATGGCCGTTGAATGTCTTCCTCACCCCCGACCTCAAACCCGTCACCGCCCTGACCTATGCCGCTACCCGTTCCCGATACGGCCTGCCCGCCTTTCTGGATATTCTGCAAAAGGTAAAGAGATATTACGGCCAGAACAAAAACGCCATCCGGTCCTTCGATCCCAGCAGCCGTGAACCGGTTTCCGTGGCCGAGGAACGGATTCTTGAAATCCTGGTACAGAATTTCGATGGGGAGCACGGCGGTTTCGGATTCCGACAGAAATTCCCTCCCCACTGTACCCTGCTCTTCATGCTGCATTATTACGTCGAGAACCCCAACTCCCGCCTTGAAACAATGATTACCCGGACCCTGGACGCCATGCGGCTGGGGGGGCTCCACGATCATCTGCAGGGGGGATTTTTCCGTTATTGTGTGGACCGGGAATGGCGGATCCCCCATTTTGAAAAGATGCTCTACGACCAGGCCCTGCTTTTGTGGATATACAGCCGGGCATTCGCTGTGTTTCAAAACCCCGGCTACCGGGCCGCCGCCGAAGGGATCCTCGGGTGCCTGGAAGACACCTTTTCTTCGGCAGGCCTATATGTATCCGGACACGACGCCGACACCGACCACCGGGAAGGACAAACCTACCTGTGGGATTACCGGGAACTGAAACAAAATCTGACCGGGGGCGAAT
>Ga0180433_10008392_pt1 | contig 12863 bp, 10 predicted proteins | sample SS_ome_8_FD_132980 | JGI IMG/M metagenome (GOLD analysis project Ga0180433, IMG submission 132980) | Hypersaline lake sediment archaeal communities from the Salton Sea, California, USA - SS_1_D_1 metaG | ecosystem: Environmental > Aquatic > Non-marine Saline and Alkaline > Hypersaline >... | reverse complement strand
ACTGTCCCGTAGGGATGCCTACGGCACAAAATCCTGTACTGACGAACAGAAACCACATACAGAGGCGGGTGTCGGTAAGGGTAAGGTGGCACGTCACACCGAAGCCCGAAAGTTGTCGAACGACCGACTACGTAGATGTGGCAGCGATAGGAGTAAAGTTAGTGTTCTTATCCGGAGAGGTCTTGTCCCAATGAAGAATATCTATGCCAAAATTAGCCATGTTTAGCGAACCGCCGTTTACCGGCCGGTACGTACGGTGGTGTGAAAGGGCTGAGGTACGGAAATTTTCCGTATCTTTCCCTATTCGATTGTGGAACATAATTAGATGGTAAAGACTAGGAAAATTATTGAAAAGATTATTGGAATTATATTAATTCTTTGGGGAGGATCATATCTTTTTTTCTTTATATGGGGTCAATATATTCTACTTGAGCACACTCTACCTTTATTAAATATTTCATGGGATGATTTATCAATTCTAAAAGCAATTAAGAATTATCATTCTCTGATAATATATTTACTTTCTATGTTTGCAGGACTTACATTAATTTTAAATAAAAGAGTAGGTTGGTCAACTAGTTTGATTGTTTCGATTACAAGTGTAATAATTATAATCCGGGGTCTGATTTTCTTATTAACCAATCATACAGAGGTTATTGATAAAGATCAAATTTATTTATATTTATTTCTTGGTGTATTCCTAATAATCTTTATTCTGATTCTTATCTTTTTGACTAATAAAAAAACTATAATCCGATATAATCCAAATAAGACAACATGGTGGTTTATTGTTGTTTTTGTGGGTATAATTTTTTTGGATAGATTATTTTTATAAAAAAATGAAAATACGTTCCACAACAATTAGGGATCAAATGACCTGTGGGTGCGGGGCATCCCACGGCATTTATCCCGGCGTTGTAGCTCATTAAATTTAAAATCCGAGCTTATTTTTTATCATTTTTGAGCCACATTTATTATATTTATGAGCTCAAAATAGATGATTATGAAAGATAAAAGAGAAACTGCTATAATAGAATTCATTAAAAAGAATAATGATTGCTCCTCAAAAGAAATTTTTGATGGAGTAAAGCTATCAATAAGCTATGCCACAATTAAAAGAATATTGTCAAAATTAATCTCTGAAAATTTTATTGAAACCATAGGAAAAGGAAAAGGAACTAAATATATAATCTCATCTGCCTATGAATTAATACAACCAATTAGTATTAATAACTATTATGAAAAGGAAATTGATGAAAGAGAAATTAAAGAATCATTTAATTTTCAGCTAATAACAAATGTGCTGAACAGATACAATATTTTTAGTGATAATGAGCTTATTAAACTTACAGACCTTCAGGAAACATACAGAAAGAAGAGTTCTCAATTAACAGAATTAGAATATAAAAAAGAGCTTGAACGTTTGGCAATAGATTTAAGCTGGAAATCATCTCAAATTGAAGGAAATACATATTCTTTGCTTGAAACAGAAAGATTATTAAAGGAGAAAGAGACTGCATCGGGAAAAACTAAGGAAGAAGCTGTTATGTTGTTAAATCATAAAGATGCAATTGATCTTATAATTGACCACCCTGATTACTTAATACCTATTTCAATATCGAGAATAGAAGACATTCATGAAATTTTGGTAAAAGAATTGTCTATTGAAAATAATTTAAGAAAAAGAAGAATCGGTATTTCAGGAACCAATTACAGACCATTAGATAATGAATTTCAAATAATAGAGGCACTAAACTATTCATGTTCCTTGATAAATGATAAAGAAAGTATTTTCGAAAAGGCATTATTAGCTTTAGCATTAATCTCATACATTCAACCTTTTATGGACGGAAATAAAAGGACAGCCAGGATAGTAAGTAATGCAATTCTAATTAACAATAATTATTGTCCAATATCCTTTAGAACAGTTGATTCAATTGATTATAAAAAGGCAATGTTACTATTTTATGAGCAAAATAATATTTTCAATTTCAAAGAAATCTTTATTGACCAATTTGAATTTGCAGTAAGAACCTATTTCTAATTAAAAAACGAAAACGAGCGAAAACATCAAACAAACCCAATCCTGAGTTCTCGGGACAGTGTTTGTTAGTGTACGATAGCACCAATTCCGCTTTGCGGAACTCAAATCTCCATGATCGACCCTGGAGACTAAACCGGGCAGTATCAATGGGACGAAACAAAGAATATGTGACAAAGCTAATTGAAGCAATAAGAAAAGAACAGGCAGATGTTCTCTTTAATTTATAATTCATCCTGTTATGAGTAAAAGTTTTGGATTGTTATTTTTTTGTCCTTATATTTGCACTGAAAAATTCAAATAATCCTTTCACAAGGAGTTTGGATTATATAGAAGAGGGGAGAGATTAGGCTCTGAGAACCTCTAGCAACCTTCCCCCCAGGGAAAAGGTGCTAATACCTAATTCCGGATAAATGACCGGAAGATTATAATTTAAACATGTTAGATCATGAAAAAATTTACCTATTGTAAGACCGGTGTATGTAACTGTAAATGCTACAACCTGGTCCCGGCATGTTTCTTTATGCCCTTTTTGCCTATGTGCATGCAGTGATAACGGAGACCATATATCATGTAAGTCTCCGGGAAAGCTGTATCCGGTTAGCAATATACCGGAAATCAATTATCAATGTAAAGAAAGAAACATACCATAATGAACAAGACCGTTATAAAATTCGGCGGCTCAAACCTGAAAAGAGCCGGCGACATAAATAAGATCATAAAAGTCATAAGGAGTTATAAAAAGCCGGTGATCATTATCGTCTCCGCTTTTTATGGTATCACTGATGACCTTTATGAAATACTGGACAAGGCAAAAAGCCGGAAATGCAAAACAGACCTGCTTACCAAACCTCTTTTTGAACTGAAAGAGGATGTTTTATCCATGCATATCGAAGAGGAGGATGCAAGGAATGATATCCTGAAAAAAGTTGATGAAAGGATAGGTGAACTGGAACGTTATCTTCTTGGTATAAACTGCATTGGCGAAGTGCCTGATTTTCTGATCGACAGGGTGTTAAGCTATGGTGAGCGTCTCAGCTCCCTGTTGCTGACATCAATATTGCAATATAATGGAACAGACTGTGAAGAGGTGCTGCCTGAGGATATTAAACTGATCACAGATGGTGAGTACGGGAATGCCACTGTTGACTTTGCTGCTTCGGAAGAGAATGTCAGAAAAAGACTTTCAGAGGATAAGACTTATGTAATTCCGGGATTTTACGGTGTATCAAAGGACGGTAAGGTCACTTTGCTCGGCAGGGGTGGCAGTGATTATTCCGCTGCATCAATAGCCCGCTGCCTTAATGCGGAGTCTCTTGATATCTGGAAGGATGTGGATGGATTTCTAAGCGCTGACCCGGATATTGTAAGTGATCCTGTCAGACTTGAGAGGATCACTTATGCAGAGGCTGCAGAACTGGCGTATTTCGGGGCCAGGATATTGCATCCGAGAACTGTCGAGCCGCTCATGGACAATAGAATACCCGTTAAGATATTTAATATTGACAATGTGGGAGATGGCACAAATGAGCCGCAGTCAGTGGTCAATTCGGATGAAGTTATTGTTGACGGCGTTATCAAGAGCGTCACTTACAGCGACGATATTGCATTGCTCAAGCTGAAAGGTCCGGGTGTGGGAATAAAACCCGGAATACTGTCAAAGGTTACCACACAGCTTGGGAAAGAAGGTATAAATATCAAATCCGTGATCACCTCACAGATAGCTATTAATTTTTTACTTTCAAAAGATGATCTGCAAAAAGCCTTTGATGTGACAGGAAGCCTTAACCTGCCCGCGGTGAGTGAGATCCTGCCTGTAAAAGACATTTCGATCATTGCAGTTGTAGGTCAGGGAATGCTTGAACAGCACGGAATAGCTGCAAGGCTTTTCAATGCAGTGGCAGAAAAAGGCATAAATATAGAGATCAGCTCCCTGGGGGCATCCCAGGTAGTGACATATATCATTGTAAGGAAAGACAGGCGTGATGAGGCTATACGCGTGATACACAATGAGTTTTTTGCCAATCGTAATAATGATAAAATAAGTAAGGAGGAAAAAATTTATGAGTGTTAAAAAGACATATTCGGAAATCAATGATAAGATAAAGCAGGGCAAGGCTGTAGTGCTTACTGCCGAAGAAGTATCAAAGATGGCAGAGGAGCTCAGTCCTGCCGATATAGTGAAGAAAGTTGATGTGGTAACAACTGCTACGTTCGGTCCTATGTGCTCTTCAGGGGCTTTTATAAATTTCGGTCATTCCGATCCGCCGATCAGGATGAGCAGGGCAACCCTGAATGATGTGCCCGTATGTACGGGATTAGCCGCTGTGGATGCTTATATCGGTGCTACGGAAGAGTCGCAGTATGACAGGAAATACGGGGGAGCCCATGTGATTGAGGAGCTGATAGCAGGAAAGGATGTAAGGCTTAAGGCAAGCGCACCGGGAACACATTGTTATCCCCGCAAAGAGATAGAGACAGACATAAATAAGGGCAGTGTTAATGAGATTTTTATGTTCAATCCGAGGAATGCATACCAGAATTACGGTGTGGCTGTCAACTCGTCAAAAAGCACCAAATATACATATATGGGAACCCTTTTGCCGAATTTCGGTAATGCTAATTTCTCTACATCCGGAGAACTAAGCCCGTTGCTGAATGATCCCTTCCTGAGGACGATAGGTATAGGCACAAGGATATTCCTGGGAGGAGCACAGGGCTTTGTAGCATGGAACGGTACGCAGTTCAATACTTCGAAACCAAGGAATGATTATGGCATACCTGAGTGTAATGCAGCTACTATCGCTGTGACAGGCGACCTGAAAAAAATGAGCCCTGACTTTATCAAAGCTGCATACTTTGAAAGATACGGGGTGAGCATATTTATAGGTATCGGCATCCCGGTGCCTGTTCTGGATGAGGATATGGCAAAAGCCGTTTCAATAAGGAATTCACAGATAGAGACAACAATAATGGATTACGGTATTGACGGGCATCCTTCATTAGGTATGATAAACTATGAAGAGTTGCAGTCAGGGATAATAAATCTCAGTGGTAAAAAGGTGCGTACAGCACCGTTATCAAGCATCAACAAGGCAAGGATAATTGCAGGGGAACTGAAAAAGTGGATCCTTGACAACGAGTTCAGCATCACCGAACCGGTACAACTGTTCCCGGAAAACACATCATTGAACAGCTTAAAATAACAGGAGAAAAGAATCATGAAAAAACGATATGTACTGACTTTTGCACCTGAGGTTGTAAATACGCCTCTGACATATAACCTGATCAAAGATTATGATATTAAGGTAAATATCCTGAATGCATATATATCCCCGGGCAAGCAGGGAAAGCTTGCTATAGAGATGGAGTCCGCGGATGAGAATATTAACAGGGGGCTGGAATATATCAGGGAGAACGGTGTGAAATGCGTTCCACTGGTAAAAAAGATAGGTTTCAGAGAAGAGTTGTGCGTACATTGCGGAAGCTGCACTGCAGTATGTTTTACCGGTGCATTGACTATGGACAGGCAGACCTGGGAGCTGCATTTCGATCATGAGAAATGCGTGATCTGTGAGCTTTGCACTTTTGCCTGCCCGCTGAAGCTTTTTGAAATAGATTTTGTTGAATGACCAGGGAGAGGAGGCTATGTACGAAGAACGAAAATACAGACAATCTATGGGAACAGACCGTTTCAGGTCATTTTCCGTGAGCTATTTTGAGACTGACCTTTGGATAGGAGTGGATAGAAGTTCGTATTGTCTTGATATGGAGGAGTTTGTGCTGAAAGAAATAAGGAGTTTGAGGAAAGAACTTGATGACTATATACATAAGGACAAAGCTTTTGCAGGATCATTGTCACCGATAAAAAATTCTGCTGATATGCCACAGATCGCCAAAGATATGACTGAAGCTGCCGGCAGGGCTGGTATTGGGCCGTTAGGGGCAGTGGCAGGCGCTTTTTCACAGTACATAGGCAGGTCTGTTGCTGAGAAATTTAATGTAAAAGAAATAGCTGTTGAGAACGGAGGGGATATATACCTTAAAATACAGGATGAGATCAACATATTTGTGTATGCCGGTGATTCCCCTCTGTCACAGAAAGTCGGGATCTGTGTGCCAAAGGAGTATTCCCCGCTGGGAATATGCACTTCTGCAGGCAGGGTGGGTCATTCGTTCAGCTACGGGAATGCCGATGCTGTGATGGTCGCATGCAAAGATACCTTGCTGGCAGATGCTTATGCAACAGCTTTGGGAAATATGATAAAGAAAGAGAGTGATATAGATAAAGTACTTGAAAAGGCAAACAGTATTAAAGAAATATTAGCTATTGTAATTATTTGTAATGATAAAATGGGGATAAGAGGGGAGTTTCAATTAGAGGTGATAAATTAAAAGACAAAAGCATGCCATGAAGTGTGCGAAGCTCGACTTCATGGACAAAAGACAAAAGACAAAATGCAAAATTGGATTTATATATAGATTAATTATTAATAATTTATTTATTTGTAGTTTATTATGACAATTACGGAAAAGATCACAAAGGAGCTTGAAAGACGTGTGCTGGTCCTTGACGGGGCAATGGGCACGATGATCCAGTCGTACAGGCTGAAGGAAGAAGATTACCGCGGGGAAGAATTTGCAGACCACCCCAATAATCTTATGGGTAATAACGACCTGTTGAGCATTACCCAGCCTCAGATAATACAGGAGATACATTCCAAATACCTTGAGGCAGGAGCAGATATCATTGAGACCAACTCGTTTAACTCTAACAGGTTTTCCATGGCGGATTTCAATATGGAAGAGCTTGTCTATAGGCTGAACTTTGAATCTGCAAAAATAGCAAGGAAAGCAGCGGATAAATATACATTTAAGAATAGTGATAAGCCGCGGTTTGTTGCCGGGGCAATAGGGCCTACGAGTAAGACTGCTTCGATGTCCCCGGATGTGAATAATCCGGGATACAGGGCAGTTACTTTCGACGATATGAAAGATGCTTTTTACGAACAGACAAAAGGTCTGATAGAAGGAGGATGTGATATTCTGCTTGTGGAAACGGTTTTTGACACATTGAACTGCAAAGCGGCTTTGTATGCCATAGAGGAGTGCTTTGAGGAAACAGGTAAGAGGCTGCCTGTCATTGTGAGTATTACAATATCCGATGCAAGCGGAAGGACGCTTTCCGGACAGATGCTTGAAGCATGCTATAACTCGCTTTCACATGCCGGACTACTGAGTGTGGGGCTGAACTGTGCCCTGGGTGCAAAACAGCTAAGACCATATATTGAAGAATTATCCGGTATTGCAGGATGTTATACTATAGTTTATCCGAATGCAGGCCTGCCTAACCAGTTTGGTGAATATGACGAAACGCCTGAAACAATGGGCGAGCTGATAGAGGACTACCTGCAGAATGGTTTTGTAAATATTGTAGGCGGCTGCTGCGGTACCACACCACAGCATATAAGTATCATTAACGAACTGGCTGAGAAACATAAGCCAAGAATAGTGCCTGAGATAAAACGGCTTACACGTCTGAGCGGACTGGAGCCATTGACTATTACCAGGGAAAGTAATTTCGTCAATATCGGGGAAAGAACAAATGTTGCAGGCTCAAGGAAATTTGCCCGTTTGATAAATGAAGAGAAATATGATGAGGCATTGTCGGTTGCCAGGAACCAGGTTGAAGGCGGAGCACAGATCATTGATGTATGTATGGATGACCCTATGCTTGGTGCGGAAAATGCTATGGTGACCTTTCTCAGGCTTATTGCTGCAGAACCGGATATTGCAAAGTTACCCGTTATGATAGATTCTTCGGACTGGAAAGTAATAGAAGAAGCACTGAAGAATGTACAGGGAAAATCAATAGTCAATTCAATAAGCCTGAAAGAAGGAGAAGAAGTTTTTAAGGAACAGGCACTAAAGATACGAAGGTACGGGGCAGCCGTTATTGTTATGGCTTTTGACGAACAAGGGCAGGCAACAAGCTTTGAAAAAAGAACAGAGATATGCGGGCGTGCATATAAGATACTTACAGATGAGCTTGATTTTCCTCCTGAGGATATCATCTTTGACACAAATATCCTTGCTATAGCAACAGGAATGGAAGAGCATGATGATTATGCCGTGAATTTTATCAAAGCTGCCAAGTGGATAAAGGATAATCTGCCTTATTCCAAGGTCAGCGGCGGGGTGAGCAATTTATCGTTCTCTTTCAGGGGAAATAACACCGTAAGGGAGGCAATGCATTCGGTATTCCTTTACCATGCTATAAAATCCGGAATGGATATGGGAATAGTCAATCCTTCCATGCTTGAAGTATATGAGGAGATCCCCGGGGACCTGCTTGTTCTTGTGGAGGATGTTGTTCTAAATAAGAGGAAGGACGCTACTGAGAGGCTGATGAATTATTCGGAAAAGATAAAGGAAGCTGTTGGGAAAGAGGAGAAAAAAGCCGAATGGAGGAATGGCAAGGTGCAGGAACGCCTTTCATATTCTCTTGTAAAAGGGATAACAGAGTACCTCGAAGAAGATATCAGCGAAGCGAAACAAGAATATGAGCGACCACTCGATATAATAGAGGGGCCGCTTATGGATGGGATGAATAAGGTAGGTGACCTTTTCGGATCAGGCAAGATGTTCCTGCCACAGGTGGTAAAAAGTGCCAGGGTTATGAAAAAAGCTGTGGCAATCCTTTCCCCTGAGCTGGAAGCCGAAAAAGCCAGAACCGGTAAAAAAGGTGATACAAAAAAGATACTCCTGGCAACGGTGAAGGGTGATGTCCATGATATAGGAAAAAATATCGTTGGTGTGATCATGGCTTGTAACGGGTATGAAGTTATTGACCTGGGAGTTATGGTGCCTGTTGAGAAGATCATTGAAGAAGCAAAAAAAGAAAATGTTGATATCATAGGTCTCAGCGGACTGATAACACCCTCTTTGGGTGAGATGATAAATGTGGCGGAAGAGTTGCAGAGGCAGAATATGAAAATACCCCTGCTGATAGGTGGAGCCACTGCATCAAAGGTATATACAGCCGTTAAGATAGCGCCTGCTTATAATGCACCTACGATCTTTCTTAAAGATGCTTCTAAAAGTGTGAGTGTAGTGGGCAACCTCTTCTCTTCGGCATTTAAAAAGCAATTCATTGAAGGCGTTGTTGAGGAATATAAAGAGATAAGGGAGAGGCACAGGAAAAAGGTGGAAGGCATAGTAACTGTTTCCCTGAAAGAGGCAAGGAAGAATAAGCCGGAAATAAACTGGGCTTCTTCGGAAATTACTGTACCGTCATTTTTAGGAAACAAGGTATTCAGTGACTATCCTGTGCAGGAGATAGCTGAATATATTGACTGGACATTCTTTTTTCATGCATGGAGGATCAAAGGTAAATACCCGGATGTGTTCGATGACCCGGAAAAAGGAAAAGAAGCAAAAAAACTCTATGATGATGGGCAGAAGCTTTTACAACAGATCATAGAAAAAAAATTACTGACTGCTAAAGCTGTTGTTGGTCTGTATCCTGCAAATTCAAATGGTGAAGACATAGAGATATATACAAACGAGAGCAGGGATGAGATACTGACAACCTTCAGGTTCCTCAGAAAGCAGCAGAAAAAAGATAACGGAACACCTAATTATTGCCTTGCTGATTTTGTTGCACCAAAAGATGCAGGGATAAATGATTATCTCGGCGCCTTTGCTGTTACTACAGGATTGGGCATTAGAAAATGTTTCAGTGAATTTGAAGACCAGAATGATGAATATAATGCCTTTATGATAAGGATCATGGCTGACAGGCTTGCAGAAGCATTTGCCGAGCTGATGCACCTCAGGGTAAGAAAGGAATTCTGGGGATATGCAAAAGAGGAGAACCTTGCTCATGACGACCTTGTGCTTGAAAAATACCAGGGCATAAGACCTGCAGCAGGATATCCGTCCTGTCCTGACCATACGGAAAAGAGAACACTGTTTGACCTGCTTGAAGCAGAGAAAAATGCAAAGGTCGAACTTACGGAGATCTTTGCTATGAAGCCGGTGGCATCAGTTGCAGGACTGTATTTTGCACATCCTGAAGCTAAATATTTTGATATTAATAAGATAGGAAGAGACCAGGTGCTGGATTATGCACAAAGAAAAAATATGAGCTTTAAGATCGTGGAGAGATGGCTGGCACCGTACTTAAATTATTGATCTTCAGGCCAATAATTTAAATTAAAAATTAAAAATTAAAAATTAAAAAGTTAGAATGTAAAAATTTATAAATGGAAAGGTTAAGAGATATATTCAGTAGTCCGGATAGGTTTGTGACCGGTGTTGAGCTTGTTACAACCCGCGGTATTATTCAGCAGGAGAACAGCAAGAAAGTTGTTGCGCTGGCTGAGGATCTTAGCAAAGATCCGGCAGTGGACTGGATCTCTTTCACAGAGAATGCAGGTGGCAACCCTATGCTTTCAAATGACCACATGGGAAGGAAAGTGGCAGAAATGGGCAAAAATGTTATCCTGAATATTACATGTAAGGACAAGAACAGGAATGCTCTTGAGAGTACAGCATGGAAATATGCAAGCGAAGGTTTTGAGAACCTGCTGGCTCTGAGTGGTGATTATCCTATTGATGGTTATACAGGCATAGCAAAAGGTGTGTTTGACATAGATTCTGTGGGATTACTGAAGATGCTGAATGATATGAACCAGGGGCTGAAGATAAAGGGCAGAAAACCAGGGTCAACGATAGAACTGGATAAAACCGGATTTTTCCTTGGATGTACAGTTTCTCCGTTCAAGCTTACCGAGGCGGAGCAGATGATGCAGTATGAAAAGCTGAAAATAAAAGTCAGAGCCGGCGCTGATTTTATTATACCGCAACTTGGTTATGACATACGCAAATCACATGAGTTGCTATGCTTTATGAAAGAAAATAATATTAACCTGCCCGTTGTCGGTAATATCTACCGGCTGAATGCAGGGATCGCCCGTATGTTCAACAGGGGTATGTTTCCGGGATGTGTGGTTTCCGATGACCTGCTGGAAAGGATCAACAAAGAGAAACAGTCAGAAGATAAAGGAAAAGCGTTTTTCGTTGATCTTGCAGCAAAACAGGTTGCTGCCTTTAAAGGCATGGGATATAAAGGCGTATATATCGGGGGCGTTAATAAATATGCGGACTTTGCCGGGATCATTGAAAAAGCCGAAGATTATAAAGATAATGACTGGAAAGAATTTGTTCCGGAACTTACCAATCCCCAAAAGAATGAGTATTATTTGTATTGTGTTGACAAGAAAACAAACCTCTCTGATCCTGAAAAAAAGAATGAGCTATACACCGGTGTACAAAGATCGCAGTATTCAAAACATGTGTCATTAGGATACAGGTTCAGCCGTATGATCCATGCGCTTGTATTCGATTACAAAGCACCGTTTTTCGGTTTAGCCAGGGCAAATTATAAAATGATGGAAAAAAAGGGATTCGGGTGGCTAAGGAGGTTCATGTATTTTAATGAAAGGATGAGCAAAGCAGCGTTTTATAACTGTAAGGAATGTGGTGACTGTTCATTGCCGGATATTACATACCTGTGTCCGGAATCCCAGTGTGCCAAGAACCAGCGTAACGGACCCTGCGGAGGAAGCCGTAATGATATGTGTGAAGTAGAAAGTAAAGGAAAATATTGCATCTGGGTAAAAGCATATTCCAGGAATAAATACTTTAATGGTAATAAAAAACCTCTCCTTGACCGCAGGATAGTGATAAGGAATAATGAGCTGGATAGTACATCAGGCTGGGCAAACTGCTTCCTCCTCAGAGACCATAATGCATATATAGGGGAGCAGGTTAGAGGCAGGAAGAAATAGAGAATATCGAATATCGATTAACGAACACCGATTTTAGAAGTATTTATAATAACTAATAACTAATAACTAATAACTAATGACTAATAACTAATGACTAATAACTAATGACTAATAACTAATGACTAATAACTAATGACTAATAACTAATGACTAATAACTAATGACTAATGACTAATGACTAATGACTAATGACTAATGACTAATGACTAATGACCACAGGGAATGTTACATCTATATCCGTATTGCCGGTTGACTGGTTCCCGTCTTTGCCGTTTACCTGGTGCTTTAATACGATATTTAGATTACCTGTGCTTTCACCTCCGGTAATATAGATCGTTGCAAGACCTACAGGCCAGCCGTTTGCATCTTCATCATTGTAATTGACAGTAAGATTAAGAGTGTTGTCAATATTAAAAAAGAACTGGTGTATATCTGCATATTCATCAATATGAGATGTCAGGTTTTCGACAGGATCTGATGATTCGTCCCACACTTCTATTGCATTGTTGTATGATGCAGAGGTGTCAAGAAAAACGGTGTCAACAACAGGATCATTTCCCCCTATTCCGTCAATATCACTGAATTCAAATTCTGTTTCATTCCCTGTGGAATCATTGGTGAGCTTTAATATGACAGTAGTCATCACATGCTGTACAGGCACACATTCACCGTCCACCTGGATATATCCATCAGGACAGTCCAGATCGTCATCGGTCTTGCATGATCCTATCAATATCGCAGAAAGTACAGCAAAGATTATTATAAAAAATGTGCGTGTCATAATACCGGAAAATTGTAAATTTCAGTGAAAAATGTTAATTTTATTCGTGAGACTCAAATTTCTAAGACAATTTGTGATGAAATTTGTAAGTCGAACAATCCCGATAAAATCGGAGGGTATTATTACCCGTGATTAAAAATATTAACAATTACATGCTCAATAAACATAATATAAAAATACGAATATT
>Ga0180433_10008391_pt1 | contig 12864 bp, 8 predicted proteins | sample SS_ome_8_FD_132980 | JGI IMG/M metagenome (GOLD analysis project Ga0180433, IMG submission 132980) | Hypersaline lake sediment archaeal communities from the Salton Sea, California, USA - SS_1_D_1 metaG | ecosystem: Environmental > Aquatic > Non-marine Saline and Alkaline > Hypersaline > Sediment... | reverse complement strand
TTCTCGGCAACCAGTTCCTGGCAGGCACTCTGGACGCTTCGACCGGTAATGTTGTAACTGCCACCGTCGCTGGCAACCTGGCCGGAATCACCGCTGGCAACCCCCTCCCTCCTGCGGCAGCGGGTAACCTCGGTGCTGATGTCATTGTCTCCACGGGCGGTTCTTATAACCCCCCTGGCGGTTCGGGTCCTTACACCACCGTCTCTGGCGATAAGTTCATCAGCGATGGCACCGATTGGGTGTTCCTCCCTGTTGGTTTCCGAGCTCCTTACGCCACCACCACTTCTTCCGGTGTTGTCGAGCTGGCAACTTCGGCTGAGACCCAAGCCCTTGCCGACTTCACGCTGGCAGTAACTCCTGGAACTCTCAATACTCTAAATGCCTCAACGACTGCGAAAGGTTTCGTTGAGTTGGCGACAGATGCCGAGACCCTCGCTTTGTCTGCTAACGACAAGGTCGTTACCCCGTCTAACCTCAATGCCCTTCAGGCAAGCACTACCCAACGCGGTATTGTCCAACTTGCCGGCACTCTGGGCACTGGTTCCACCACTCAAGCCCCGACGGCTGACCTGTTGGACCAGGTTAACGACAATATGATCCCCAAGACCATCATTGATGCCAATGGCGATTTGATTGTTGGTCAGTTAATTGACACCCCTGCCATTTTGCCGAAGGGTCCGAATGGTTCGGTTCTGACGGTTGATGTTACTGCCCCCCTTGGACTGGACTGGAACGTTCCCAACGCTCCCGACTCTGTACCTGTGGGTGGCGTAATCTGGTACACTTCTGACAACCCTGCCAACATGCCCGTAGGCTATGTGGTTTGTGACGGTGCTTCCTACTCCGCTCTGCCAGAGATTTCCCCAGGTGTAGCCAACCCTTACTACGACCTCTTTACCGTAATCGGTTACCTGTACGGTGGCGCGGGTGCAAGCTTCAATGTGCCTGACCTACAAGGTATGTTCGTTCGGGGATTCGACGGAGCGGGAACTGTGGACCCTGGCCGCACATTCGGCAGTGTTCAGCAAGATGCTTTCGAGCAACATACACACACCACTCAGCCCCATAATCACACGTCTCCGAACCACAACCATACTACGCAAGATCACAACCATACCACACAAGATCACACCCACACCAGCCAACCTCACAACCACGGAACACAACCTCACGATCACACCATAAGTCCCGCTTCCTTTAAGATTTCAACCGCTGCTGTGACGGGTAATGACAATGGTCTTTACCGAGGCAACCGGGGATTTGGATTCCAAGCTCCTACCCAGGAATCAGGTAACCTCTGGGAGACCAACAACAGAACGGTGGTCGTCGATAATGCTACCAACGTTAACAATAACGCCAATGTCACCGTGGATAACGCCAATGTCACAGTTGACAACACCGCCGTTACCATCAACAACACCACCGTAATCGTAGATAACGCTCCCGCTGTAGCACCTACTCCGAACGAAACTCGTCCGAAGAACATCGCTCTGCTACCGATCATTAAATATACGAATATGCCTTGACGAGGGACTAACTTACGGCAACGGGGAGGGAAACCTCCCCATTTTTGTGCCCGGTAACGGGTAAAACCAGGTTATCAATCCTTGGTTGTTATGGCACGTATTCGCCCCCAGGTAAACCCAAATCAAGATATCCCAAACGACCCATTTTATAGCCCCGAAACGACATACTTCAGAGGTCCCTACTACCCCGCTATTGTCGATGCTACTTCCAATATTACAGTGGGGCCTGATGGGGTAATCACTGTAACTGGTGGTGGTGGCGCTGTCTCTGGCATCTTCGCCGGGACCGGAATCTCTGTAAGTGGTAACACCGGAAACGTAACCATTACCAACACCGGAGTTACCGACATTACCGCAGGCACTGGAATCACTCTCTCCGCCAACACGGGCTCCATCACCATTTCCGCATCCGGTGGCACTGGCACCGTGACTGCAGTGAATAGTGGCACCGGTTTAACTGGTGGACCTATTACAACTTCGGGGACCCTTTCCCTGGCTAACACGGCGGTCGCTCCTGGACCCTACACTCTGGCAAGCATCACTGTGGATGCACAGGGTCGCCTGACTTCGGCCGCTGACGGTTCGGCGGTAACTTCCATTACTGCTGGAACCGGACTCTCGGGGGGCACAATCACAGGCACCGGTACCATTTCCCTGAATAACACAGGTGCTGTTGCCGGGCCTTACACGTACCCCAGCCTCACGGTTGACCCCCAAGGTCGTATCACCACAATCAGCAACGGAGTGGCTCCCGTAACTTCTGTGGCCGTAACTGCTCCCGCTGTGAATCTGGGGTCTGCAGTTGCTCCCAATGTCAGCGTACAGACGGCAACCACGGGCCAACTCGGTGCGGTGCAAGTTGGTACCAACATCAATGTTGCTGCTGGCGTTATTAGCGTAGATACTTCCTCCACCACGCAAAGCGGTATCGTTCAACTTAACAACACTCTGGCGAGCACCTCGACAACGGAGGCTCTCACCGCTGCCCAGGGTAAGGTGCTCCAAGATCAGATTGCGTCTCTCTCTGCCTCCTCTAACCTCACCCTCGCTGGAACCTTTGACGCTTCAACCTCACAGATGCTTTCGGTGACTGCATCTGGCACAACCGCTGGGTTCACTGTTGGGTCGAACCTCCCTGCTCCCGCAGCTGGACTCACAGATTACTTTGTCATTGTCACCACAGCCGGAAGCTATTCGCCTCCGGGTGGCGGAGGACCCTACACCGTCAACCAGGGCGACTGGTTCCTTTGCGATGGAACCGTATGGCAGTTCCTGAATGTTGGTACTGATCTGCCCATTGCTTCCACCGGAACCGCCGGTATCGTTGAACTGGCTGATACTGCGGAGACTCAAACAGGCACAGATACTACTCGGGCAGTTACCCCTGCTGGCGCTGCTGCGACTTATGTTCCCATTTCTGACTTTACGGCGAAAGGTGATATTCTCTCTGCAACCGCTGCAAACACCCAAGTTGCGTTGCCCGTTGGTGCAGATGGCACGGTCCTCACTGCTTGCGCCGCCGCAGCCACAGGGCTCTGCTGGTCTCCTGCATCTACCCCCGCTATCCCCTGCGCTTGTATCACAAGCAAAGGCGCTCTGGTGAGCGGTAGCGCGGTTTCCACGCCCGTCGCCTTAGCCCCTGGTAATGAGGGGGATATCCTTGTTGTCTGTAACGCGGCCACCAGCGGTTTGTGCTGGACGGCTCCGGCCACAACTCCCTCTGCGACCCCTACGGTAGAAGGCATTGTCTTCGGTTGCACGAACACCAACAACACCGCTCTCGGTAGTAATGCGTTCCTGGGTGGGGTTGGATCCTTCAACGTGGCGATTGGCACCTGCGCTATGTGCAGCAACCCTAGCTCAAGCTATAACATTGCCATAGGTCACCGGACTGCAAAAGACCTGACTTCTGGACAGCAAAATACACTGGTCGGATACCGTTCCGCTGAACTCATCACTACCGGATCTGGTAATGTGACCTTGGGAATTCAATCTCTTATCAATCTCACACTCGGAAGTAACAACGTCGCCATCGGACCCAATACAGGACTCAGCATCATCACGGGGTCTCAAAACGTCGTCATTGGACCTAATGTCAACCTTACTACTACGTGCTCCTGCTCCCTAGCTCTCGGTTTCGCTGCTGGTTGCCACTGGCTCACCGGCGATAGCAACAAGAACATCCGCCCTGGCGCTGGTATCATCGACTGCACCGGATCCACAGGCACCGCAGGAGAACTTTTATCCTCCACAGGGTCTGAAATCGAGTGGCTCAGCTCCACGGATCTGCGAGCAACCCCTACAACCTACGGCACTCTGCAAGGTTGCACCGGTTTCGCAGGTAGCACAGCTCTCGGTTTCTGTGCACTGGCACCATGGTCAAGCTCAAATAGCGCTGCTATTGGCTCCTGGGCCATGTGCGCTCACACCGGCAATTTCAATGTTGCTCTCGGTGCCTATTCTTTGCAGAATGGTAGTGGTGACTGCAACGTTGCTGTCGGTTACACAGCCGCCCGCTTCAACTCAACTGGCAAGTGTAACACCTTTGTTGGGAGCCTTGCTGGTCAGCGTGTAACCACTGGGGGCGGCAACGTGGGTATAGGCTATGCCGCCCTCTACGGGAATTCAGGCACCAGTACGGGAATCGGAAACGTTAGTATCGGAAACAGGTCTGGTTGCTCAATCACAGCTGGCTCCAACAACATCACGATTGGTAACTGCGCTGGCTGCCGCATAACCAGCGGCAACTTCAACACCATTGTTGGGTCACAGGCTGCGGGTAATCAGACCACAGGAAATGGTCTAACCGCCATTGGTTACAACACCACCTACCCTTCCCTCAACGTTGCTAACCAGGTGTTTATTATGCACCCGACTCGGGCAGCATACTTCACCACCGGAAGCTGGTCGTTTGTTTCTGACCGCCGCGCCAAAGACGACATCACCGCGCTGCCCGTGGATGGCGAGACCTTTATTAACTCCCTGCGCCCCGTTCAATACACTCCCCTCAACGAAGAGACCAAGGAACCCGTCAACGGCGGAGAAACCCACGTCGGCTTCATTGCCCAGGAAGTGGACGATGCCTTGAAGCAAGCAGGGATGGAGTATGTGGACAACTTGGTCGGTCGTCCGGAAGACCCCGAAAAACAGCACTATTCCCTCTCCACTGATGTGCTCGTGCCCTTCCTTGTCAAGGCAGTCCAAGAGCTTTCCGCCAAGGTGGCTGCGTTAGAGGGCAAATCCAACGGGTAAAACCTGTTATCGATAAGTAGCAAGTAAAATGGTGTTGCCTACTCCACCCGACATCAACTCCCCCATTCCCAGCAACCCATTTTACTCCCCTCCGGCTTACTATGTGCAGGGAGCCCTTGGGCCTCTGATCATTGGGTCAGGGCTCACGATTGATTATGCTACCTCAACAATCAGTGCTGCCGGAGGAGGGGGAGGAGTAACAAGTATCACTACCGGGGCTGGACTTTCATCCTCCGCCTCCACTGGTAACATCACTCTTACGAACACCGGGGTCACGGGTATCATCGCTGGCTCCGGAATTTCTGTGTCTGGTGCTACTGGCGCCGTTACCATCTCTACCACCACCAACGGCACAGTAACCTCCGTAGGGACTGGCACAGGGCTCACTGGTGGCCCCATTAACTCGGCCGGTATCATATCCCTGGATAACACCGGTGTCACAGCAGGCACCTACACCAACCCCGTCATTGTGGTGGACCCCCAGGGCCGAATCACGTCGGCTTCTAACGGAATTCCCCCCTCCCCAGGCACCGTAACTTCTGTCAACACTGGCACAGGATTGCAAGGTGGCCCCATCACAACCACTGGCACCCTATCCCTTACCGACACCACAGTTACACCTGGTTCTTACACCTACGGTTCTTTTACAGTCGATCAACAGGGGCGTCTCACGGCAGCATCCTCAAACGCATCCCCGGTAACCGCAGTCCTCACCGGCACAGGGTTGACTGGAGGCCCTATCACCTCCACTGGTACAATTGCCCTGTCAAATACGACTGTTGTTCCTGGGACCTATGCGCATCCAACCCTTACTGTAGATGCCCAAGGGCGAATTACCGCAGCATCCGCCGGCTCTGCAATTGCCTCGCTGACAGCGACGCCGCCGATTGTAGTAACCGCTGGACCTAATCCCACCATCTCAATCACCTCCGCATCCACAACTGCTTGCGGAGCTGTTCAACTATCGGATTCAGTCACAAGCAACTCCTCGACCACAGCAGCGACTTCCCTCGCTGTTTGCACTGCCCACACGGCCGCAACCGCAGCCATCCCCAAGTCGTGCCTCACTGCTAAGGGCGGATTGGTGACTGCAACTGCCCCGGGTATCCCGGTGGCATTACCTGTTGGCGCAAATGGTCAAGTTCTCCTGGCAAACAGCGCCTGTGCAATTGGCCTGGAGTGGGGAACCGGTAGCTATGTGGGCGACTCCTCCTTCACAGCAAAGGGTGATATTCTCGTTGGGACTGGCGTTGGCACCTACACGGCCCTGTCTTCTGGCACCAATGGTCAGATTATTATTGCCAACTCTCTTTGCGCTGAGGGCGTTGAGTGGGTGAGTTGCTCTGGGATCTCACTGTGCGGGTACACTTGCGCAGTCACTCCGTTTAACACTGCTCTAGGCTTTGGTGCAGGCGACAGTATCACCACAGGTACCAACGGGGTGTTCATTGGACATTGCGCAGGAACCAGCGTTCAGACTGGAACCAATGTAATCGCTATTGGATTCTGCGCTCTTGACGTGACGACAGCCGGCACCAATGCCATTGCTATCGGCTCCGGTGCCCTTGGCGCTACCACGGGAGGTACCAACAACATCGCTATCGGTGCTTCCACGATGGGAAGTGGTTCGGCCGGTGCCAATAACGTTGCCGTGGGCGGCGGCGCTCTCCAAGGTGTTTCCGGCCAACAGAACGTGGCAGTTGGTCACTCCGCTGGTGGTGGTGCTACAAGCGGAAGTCGCAACACACTGGTTGGTTATCAGGCCGGTACTTCCATCGGCACGGGCACAGAGAACACTATTCTTGGTAGGTATTCCGGAACCAGCGGAATGAGCAACCAGGTTGTCTTGGCTGATGGCGGAAGTAACATTCGTTTCCAATCCAACGCCACTGGCGCTTGGTCTCCCGACGGCACGAACTATGGTACCGCTGGGCAAGTTCTCAAGTCCAACGGAACGGGTGCTGCGCCCACATGGGAGTCGGTTCCTGCAATCGCTGCACCCAGCTACGGCTCCTACCTTAGCACTGTTTCCCAGGTTATCGCGACACCGGGAACTCCGCAACCCGTACAACTTGACACATTTGTCGCCGGTAACAACTTCTCTTTGGGTGGAACCTCTCAAGTAGTCGCTGCTGTTGCGGGTGTCTATAACCTGCAATTTTCTATCCAGCTTTTTGATTTGCCGGGTGGTGGTGGCGCCATCGAAATTTGGCTTGCCAAGAATGGAACTGCAGTCCCCGATAGCAACACCCGTTTCACCCTGAAGAACAGCAACGAATCCGAATTCGCCGCGCTCAACTATGTGGAGAGCCTCAATGCCGGGGACTACCTTGAGCTAATTTGGTCCACAGGCGACGTGGATAATATCCTCTATGCTGAGACAGGACCCACTGCTCTCGGTGGTCCTGCCATTCCTTCCGTCATTCTCACCATCGTCCCCGTTGGAGTATAGCGGGTAAAACCAGTTTACGAGGTTGCCCTGCCGTTAGAAAATGTCTTTAGTCACTCCGATCCCCAACGGACCATTTTATTCTAATCCCTCCTATTTCGTAAGCTCTCCACAGGGTTACCTCGTAGTTGGGAGCGGCCTTTCGGTCGCCCCTGATGGTACTTTACTTGCCGCGTCCACAGCCGGGGGAACTGTAACTCAGGTTACCGCAGGAACTGGTCTCTCCGGCGGCACCATTACAACAGTCGGAACCATTGACCTGGTTCCTGCAACCAACTCCTCGCTCGGAGGGGTCCGCGTAGGGGCAAACCTAATGGTTGATTCCAACGGGGTCCTCTCTGCGTTACCCCCAGGCACAGGAACCATCAGCAGCATCTCCACCAGTTCCGGTCTTTCTGGCGGTGGTGGCGGTCCTGTCGTCAACCTATCCCTCAACCCTGCAACCACCTCCCAACTCGGTGGCGTCGTTATCGGAAACGGCATCAATGTTGTCGGTGGTCTCATCTCCCTCGCTTCGGCAACAACTACCCAACTCGGCGGTGTTCAACTTGCTACTACTCCCGAGGTCATCGCAGGCACAGACCCTAACAAGGTTGTTACGCCTTTTACTCTCGCTTCCAAAGTCGCCTCCACATCGCAACCAGGCATTGTCCAACTTTCGGACTCGGTTGCAACTGCTGATAGCACCGTGGCTGCTACGCAGACTGCCGCAAAGACGGCTTATGATGCTGCCGTGGCCGCCCAGGCAACCGCAAGTGCCGCATTGCCCCTGACCGGAGGCACTCTGACCGGTCCAGTAACTTTCGCCGCAGGGCAAACATTCCCTGGCGTTGCTTTCCCGGTTGCCACTACAATTTCTCCCGGAGTCGTCCAAGTTGGGTCGGGCCTGGCGGTTGACCTTGCCGGTGTTCTCTCTACAACAAATAACGGCACGGTAACTGGTGTAACAGCGGGCACAGGTTTAGGTGCTCCGGTAACCGGCAACATCATCACTTCTTCCGGCACCATCAACTTGCTCCCTCCAACCGCTGACGGTCTAACCATTGGTGGAGTCAAAGCAGGTAGTAACATTAGCATTGACGCCACAGGCACCATCTCCGCTGGGGGATTCGTTTCCACCAACAACCCCTTTGCCTTCGACGGTTACATCTGGCCTCTGCCCGACACCTTTGGTTTCGTCGATGGTCAGGACGGTTATGTGCTCTCTATTATCGACCGGACCACGGGGCAAATCGGGTGGACCAATGCAGGGACTCTGACTTCGGTAATTGCTGGGGCAGGACTGACTGTCACTTCCACGCCAACTACGGCAACCATTTCTCTGAATTCCACAGGGGTTACTCCCGCCACAGTTGGGGCAACCGGTCTGATTCCGACTTTCCAAGTCAATGCCCAGGGGCAAATCACATCTTACGGACTGGCAAATCCTTATGCGCCTTTCCAACTTGCCTCCGTCGCTGTTCCTGCTATCCTTACTCTGGACTTCGACGACAATAACACCAACTGGGAATGGACCCTATCCTCTAACATCTCCATTCAAACTCCCCTCAACCTGCAGTCAGGGCAACGGGGTAGTTTACTCTTACGGCAAGACCCTACCACGGTTTACAACATCACTTGGAGCACCGACTGGAAATTTGCGAATGGGGTTGCGTATGGCGGCCCGTCGCTGGTAAATGAGGTGGACCTGGTTGAATTTGTGGTTGTTGCTGGGAATTACATTGTAGTGACCAATGTGATTAGCAACCTGCTGTGAGTTTACGGATAAGGTAAGCTGGTATAATATATCAGGGTTAGTAAGGTAGTTTCTGGCGACTCTGCCTGAACACCCTGTAAAAGTCGCCAACAGTATTATGATTACGTGCCAACACGAGTGGATTAATCAGTGTCAGATTAAGTACCGGTGGGAACCTCTTCCTGAAGGAGAGCACTGGGAAGACGCTCATTACCCCGTCCCCCAATGTTTGGGGGGAACTGAAACAGTAAAACTGTGGTCACGGGACCACGCTGTTCACGGGGTCTTGCAAAGTGAGGATATGAATCACCCTTGTATTCATACGTTTAGAACGCACATAGATCGCGAACTTATACTAACTCACTATTCGGATTATATCGATTTATACGATAAATGGAGATTCAACCTTTCCTCTCTATCTGGTAAAATAAACGGGCAAAGAAACGTGGAGAAAGGGTTCTTTACACTCGGCCACCCTAACTGCATTTTAACCTTTGACTCTCAAAGTGCCGCTGGCACTATCGGAGGCACAGTAACTTATCAATCTAAAGTCGGTCTATTCGATGAAGCGAAAAGAGAAGAAAGGCGGAGACAACGAGTAGGAGAATTTTCCGAAGAAACTAGGGAAAAACGAAGTCAAAACGCTCGGGAAGTGGCTGAATACCTGATGGAGAATGAGTTAGGTGTATTTAGTCCCGAAGAAAGAGAACGGTCTAGAGAGCGGGGGAAGGAGTATGCGGAAAACCAAGTGGGACTGTTTGCGGAAGAAAATCTAGGCAAGGGGGCCAGAGTTTGCAAAGAAAAAGGCACCGGTGTCTGGGGAATACCGGTTGAGGTTAAACAACAAAACGGTAAGCTCACAATGAGTTACCGTTATCAAGATCCCGATCATCCCGAGCTTGGGTTGCACCCTGCTCCTGTCCTAGTCAGGATGCAGAAACGTCGTGGCTACCCGCACGGATCCGAAAACCGCGTTCGCATCGAATAGTTTACGAACGCCCACCAACTCTAAACTAATTTTATTCCACTTTATCACAATGGCAAACGAAACTTGCATACTACAAATTGCTGGAGGATTAGGAAAACATCTTTATTTAACCGCTGCTGTTAAAGTTCTCAAGAATAACTTCCCTGATCGCGATGTAATCTGCGTGGTAGCGTGGCCAGAATTATTTTCTTCTCTGCCCGAGGTAAAACGAGTTTACCCTTTGGGGCAAACGCAATATTTTCACAGCGAGTACATCGAAGGTAAAGACCCTTTGATTTTTGCCCAAGAAGTATATTATCATACAGACCACGTGCTCCAAAGGTCATCACTTATTGAGACCTGGTGTAAGGTGTATGGACTCCAGTACAATGGCGAAAAACCCTATGTCAAGATAAATCCAGAACAGCGCAAAGCGATTCGCAACTTCTACGAACCTAAATTAGAAGGCAAACCTTTTCTCTTGATTCATACGGCGGGGGGGTTGTTCACCAACCAAAACCCTTATTCGTGGGCCAGAGATATGCCCATTGACGTGGCAACCAAAGTAGCTGATCACTTCAGAAAAACGCACTTTATTATGCAAATTTGCCGGCCGTCGGCTCCCAAAATTCCCGACGTATTTGTTCGAAACGAGCAATTGTCAAATACTGAATTGATCGGCCTTCTTGAGTTAACCGATAAGCGTCTGCTTATTGACAGTTCCTTGCAGCACGGCGCGGCTTGTTTGGGTCTTGAGTCCACTGTATTATGGAATGCTACTTCTCCCGTAATTTTTGGACATTCCCTACACGACAACATCACCGCCAAGGAAAAACCCCAAAAAGATCTACCGGGGGCATATCTTTTCAAATTCCAATTTGATGGAAATCCCGAGGAGATGCCCTACGAAGAAGAAGACCTCAAGGACCTGTACAACATCGACCAGATCATTGCGTCCCTCGAAGCCCAGTCAAACACTCCCAGCAAAGGTTTCGGTTGATTCCTATGGAGAGAGTTCCAGCATTCACTCAATGGTTGTATAAGTTCAAGGCTCCTCCTCTCATTCTCAATCAGGCACAAGTCCTTGCGTTTTCAATCCCATATCGATTAAACCAGGTCAACCTAACGTCAGAGGTGGAGGATACCATTTCCTCCCCCTTGCTAGGTGCCGTGAGGTCCTGGGTAGATGAGTGTTTGCAAGAAGTTAAGGAGGACCTCGGTTTAGAATGCACAGAGTTGCGAAGCACCGTTGAATGGTTCAATAAGTCCGAGCAAGGAATGTGGCATCAGGAACACATTCACAGCAACTCCTTTCTTAGTGGGATTCTCTACCTGTCACCATCCGGATCCCGTACCGAGTTCAAATTCCCGGGACTCTGGAGTGAGCAGTTTACTACACTCAACCTTGTCGCAGCGGACAACGAAAAAATCACCCATAGTCAACCGACAGAAGTGGGCACTATGGTTGTTTTTCCGTCCAAGTTATATCACGGAGTTACTCCCCACGACCTCCCGGAACCTCGTTATACAATGGCATTCAATGCTTTTCCCTCTGGTTTGCTAGGGAGTTCCTCACCCGAGCACTACCGCAGATTCGCCCACCTTACCGTTAATCAGACCACTGTAAAATGAAACAGAGAGATTTTCTTCGTAACAGCATCTTTGAGTTTTCCGTCCCAGATGAGGTAACCCAAGCAGCCATCACGATGCTGGAAAAAGCGGAGTGGGTGGAGAATCACCAGAATTTTATCACACCTTACAACACTCTGCGGACACACCCTGAGTTTTTCAAGGTGGGACGGTGGATTGAAGTTGCCTTGGGAGAAGTTAAGCAAGAGTTGGAGTTGCAATGTGAGAGCTTGGTGCTCACGCAACTGTGGGGGAATAAAGCGGAAAAAGGACAGAGTCACCACGTTCATACTCATATGAATTCGTGGTTGCACGGTGTTATGTTTCTAACTGACTCCGATGCTTCAACTCATTTTCTCACAGATTCAATCTGGGCACCACCTCCGGGCAGTCCATTGCTTGAGGTTATGACCGGGGATTACACAAATCTTACGGACGAATATCGCACAAACCCGGGCAAAATGGTCGTGTTCCCGTCGTCGCTCGCTCATATGGTGAGCCCTCACGGATTTGATAGTCCACGACTCTCGCTTGGATTTAACGCATTTCCGTCAGGCACGCTAGGGGACCCAACCTGCCTTCGTTCCTCCTCTGTAATGACCCTGAAACCAAAAAGCATCTTTGAGTGAGAGCAACAGGGTAAAACCAATGAAAGTAAGAACCTAGTAGAAAATGGCCATCGTATTTCCCGTAGGCCCTGCAATCGGCGATTTATATCCTGCCGATCCTGGCACTTCTGGCGTAACCCAGTATCAGTGGGATGGTACAAAGTGGAATGCTGTTTTGAGTACAGTCTCCCTTGGGGCCACCAACCAGGGTGCCTATAACTCCTATACCTGGCCCAGTGCAGATGGCACCGCCGGCCAACAGCTAACCACAGATGGCTCCGGCAACCTTACCTGGGACGTAACATCTGCCCCGAGCATTCAAATTCTAGGGTTGCTGGAAGTTTTTGACGGGGTCGCCACTGCGTTCACTCTGGTGGAGTCCGGGACTACTACACCCTTCACTCCAGTTCCTTCCACCAACTTGATTATTTTCTTGGGCGGTGTACCGCAGATTCCCACCGCAGCCTACACCGTGGCAGGGAATACCATCACATTTACGGAGGCCCCTTTGGTTGGAACTACGTTCTATGCCATTAGCAATGTGGTAGTGTAGGGTAAAACCGAGATAACATAAATAGTTTGGAGTTACTATTTTGGCATTGACGAGGTCGCAGCTTCTCGCCGGTAACAGTGGTCAAGGCATAGTGTTACCAGGTCAGGTACAAGCCGTAACAGCCGGTACCGGAGTTACAATTAAT
>Ga0180433_10008390_pt1 | contig 12866 bp, 8 predicted proteins | sample SS_ome_8_FD_132980 | JGI IMG/M metagenome (GOLD analysis project Ga0180433, IMG submission 132980) | Hypersaline lake sediment archaeal communities from the Salton Sea, California, USA - SS_1_D_1 metaG | ecosystem: Environmental > Aquatic > Non-marine Saline and Alkaline > Hypersaline > Sediment... | reverse complement strand
GTATGGCCGCCCCGTTTACCGCGGGTATTTCGATATTGCCAAAGGGAAGCCATGACCTTTGCGGCCCTTTCAGGTGAGGGCAGATTCACAATAGCCCCGGCCTTTTCGAGTCTTCGCACCGGATCGTCCCAAATGCCCGGGGGGGAACTGAGGCAAGTAATCACCGGTTTCTTTTGATTCCATTCAAGAAAAAGCCTTGAAAGCCGGGGAACAGCCTCTTTGTTGGCAGAGGCAAACATCATGAGCAGAAGGATTCCATCCACATTTGGATCTTCCATAACAGCCTTGACAATCCCCTGAATGGCGTCGGAATCGTACCACGCAGGTCCCATGTCCACAGGATTCGTCCTCAGAGCGAGAGGGGGTAAAAGCGCGTTGATGGTTGTCTGTGTTTGAGGTTGAAAAGGCGTAATCTCCAATCCCTCCAACTCGCAAATATCGCCGGCTGCCATGCCGGGTCCGGCTTGGCCTGTGAGCACGGCGACCCGGGGAGCATCGGGCAGGGGACATACACAAAGGGCATGGGCAAGATCCAAGAGGGCCTGGGTACTGTCCGCAGAAAAGATGCCGGCTTGTCGGAAGGCTCCTTCATAGACCGCTTGTTTACCCGCCATGGAGCCGGTATGGGAAAGGGAGGACTGATTGCCCGTTTGTGAACTTCCCGTTTTGTACGCCACAATCGGCTTTTTTCCCCGAATGTCTTCCGCTGCTTTCATCAAGGGTCGGGGATCGTCCAAACCTTCCAAATAAAGCATAATTACGTGGGTGTCAGGATCTTCACTTAGGTAGCGTAGCATCTCCGCGAAATCTACATTGAGACGATTTCCCAGTCCGATAATTTTGCTGAATCCGACACCCTCTTTCATGGCCATAAAGGCCAATAAATGGGAAATCCCTCCGCTTTGACTTACCAGGCTCACCCCCCCCTTTTCCACCCTGGAAAACTCCGGTGTGAACGACGCATTGAGATTCCTGTGAACATTGATGATCCCAAATGTGTTCGGGCCAATCACCGGTATGCCCGAACGGTTTGCCATCCCGGCCAACATGCCTTGTCGTTCACCGCCGGCGGGGTCATCGATTTCCTTGAAACCGGCCGTGATCAACACGATTCCTTTCACGTGCTTTTTTTCGCATTCTTCAAAGATTGCCGGGACCAATTCGGCAGGGAGCACAATGATGCTCAAATCAATGTCGCCCCGAAATTTCAAAATTGATGAAACCGTCTCCCGGTCAAAAATCCTTTCTGAGCCGGGGTTGACCGGTATAATCTCGCCGTCGTACCCTCCTTTAGTAAGGCTTTTCATGACGTGGTAGCCGAGCTTGTTCGGATTCTCGGATGCACCGATCACGGCGACCGAGGTCGGGCTGAAAAGCGTTTTCAGGTTGCTGTTAAAGTTCTTTCCGGTCATGGGACGGTTCCCTGTGTGCAAATTCCGCTGACGGGCTTGATCATCGGCTTCGAATTCATACCTGACTTACAAAATGCCATTTGGAAAACTGAGCGCTCACTATATCACAGTGCAAGGATTCGTCAACAGAAATCGATCCCGAAGGGGATCAACCAAAGATTGAGTGCTGTTTTCTCAGGGAGTTGATTTGGAGTGTGAATTTGGATTTTTGAAAGAGACCCCAACGGCCCCTTGCGTTTCGGGAACCGCTTTTTTCATATAATCTAAACTGATATGAATTGCAAATCAAACGCCGTCAAATTGAGTTTGTCCTTCAACCATGATAAGTTATACAAAATAAATTTGTTCATGTTTTTTTGTGGCATCCGGCGTGAAAATGGCGATGAAGATTCTGAGCAAAGTCAGGGAAACAATTTTTAAATATGAGATGCTTCGCGGCGGCGATCGGGTGATTGTGGCGGTTTCGGGCGGGCCGGATTCGGTGGGTCTTCTGGACATGCTATGCCAAATTAGATGTGAGTTTGAGATTCAGCTGGTCGTGGCCCACTTCGACCATGGTTTTAGGCCGGATGTTGATGAGTTTGAGACCCAATTTACCAGATCTTTGGCGGCGTCCTTGAATATTCCTTTTGAGGTTGAAAAGGCCGGTATCCGGCTCCGTACGGGAGGCGGGTCGCTGGAGGAAAGGGCGAGACGTGCAAGATATCATTTTTTAGAGCAGGTAATGCAGAAGCACGCTGCTCAAAAAATTGCCATGGGCCACAATCTGAATGATCAGGCAGAGACAGTGCTGATGAGATTCCTGCGGGGGAGTGGCACCTCAGGACTTTCAGGCATTCCGCCGTGCAGGGACGGCATCATCCGACCGCTGATTGAAATACGCCGGGAGGAGATTGAGCGCTATCTTGAAATCAGAAATCTCAAATATGTGACGGACGCTTCCAATTTTGATACGCAGCATTTTCGAAACCGCCTACGCCTGAAGCTCATCCCTGAGCTGAAGGGGTATCAACCAAAGATTGTAGAAATATTGGGACAAATGTCCCATATTATGAGAGCGGATGACGCGCGACTGGCGAAGGAAGCCGAATCGTGGATACGGCAGGAGGCCGGGGGCGAAACATGCGGAGAGACCCGCATTCCTATCCCCGCCTTCAGGAGGCTTCCCGAGGCGTTAAAATGCCGAGTCCTGCGACACCTCCTAAAAGAAACAACGGGAAGTCTGCGCCGGATCGGGTTGCGCCACATAGACGCCATCCTTCAAATAGCGAGCGGAGACAAGCCTCAGGCTCAGGTCAATTTGCCTAAAGGGGTGATTGTCAAAAGGGTTTACAAGGAGCTGGTGTTTACCGTTCACACGGATAGTGAAGTAAAGGACTTCTGCTATAAGATTACCGGGCCGGGAAGATTTCAATTGCAAGCCATCGGGTGTTGCCTGGTGCTGGAGGAGTTTGAAAGTGTGTGCCTTTCAAAGATGGCGCCGTCTCCAGGGGTTGCATTTCTGAATGCGGACAGGCTGGTATATCCGTTGTGGATACGGAATTTCAGGCCGGGCGATCGGTTTGTACCGCTCGGAATGACCGGCCATCGGAAACTGAAGGATTTCTTTATAGATATAAAAATCCCTTCTGAAACCAGGCGATCCATCCCTCTTTTGATTTACAAGGATACACCGATCTGGGTGTGCGGCTTTCGGATCGATGCTCGCTTCAGGGTGACCGCAAGAACGAAAAGAACTCTAAAAGTTGCGCTTGTTGATATTTGTTAGCATGTGGGGGCTTTGATATGGCCGGTTATAGGAAAGCGAAACCCCTATGACGTAAACAGATAACGCGGCAGCGGATATCGCAATTCGGCGCGAAGCGGAAGTTCTGTTAGGGATCTTTTAATGCTTTCTCAATGTTCGTCTTGAAGGGCGGATGGATCAGTCCCTTTTCCGTGATGATGCCTGTGACATATTTGGAGGGGGTGATGTCGAATGCGGGATTTAAGACAGAGACTCCCGCAGGCCCGATTTCGGATCTTCCAAATCGTCGGATCTCCTCGGGTCCTCTTTCCTCCACCGGAATCATGTCGCCGTTCTTGATCGTGGGGTCGATGGTGGAAATGGGGGCCGCAACGTAAAACGGAATCTTATTTTCTTTTGCCAGCACTGCAACTTGATAGGTGCCGATCTTATTGGCGACGTCCCCATTGGCCGCGATTCTGTCAGCCCCGGTAATCACCACGGTAATTTTTTTTTGCTTCATGAGGGATCCCGCCGCATTGTCGGCAATTACCGAAACAGGGATTCCCTCTTCCATCAATTCAAAGGCAGTCAATCGAAGTCCCTGAAGCCAGGGTCTGGTTTCGTCTGCAATGACCGTGATGTTCTTTCCATTTTCATGGGCGGCGCGAATGACACCCAGCGCTGTTCCATAGCCCGCGGTGGCCAGTGACCCTGCATTGCAGTGGGTGAGAATGGTGGCGCCGTGCGGCACGACACGTTGCCCGACCTTGCCCATTCGGCGGTTGATGTCAATATCCTCAGCAAGGATGACTTCCGACTCTTTTTTGAGGGCCGACTTGATTTCATCGAGAGGGCGATCGGGCAGTTTTTTCATGAGGGCGGTCATTCGTTCAACGGCCCATCTCAGGTTTACCGCCGTGGGGCGGGCAAGCAGCATTTCTTGTGCCATCTCTCTGAATGTGCGCATAAAAGAGACATAAGTTTTCGCCCGAATGGACTGGGCGCCCAATGCCAATCCCATGGCCGCTGCAACGCCGATGGCCGGTGCGCCACGGATCACCATCCATTGGATGGCCCGAATGACATCTTTGTGTCCTCTACAGGTAAACCACTCAATTTTAGAAGGCAGCTTTCTTTGGTCGATCATCCGAATTTGCATGCCGTTCCATTCGATCGTGGGAATCATTTCAGAACCTCGTTGGATAGGGAAAGAAGCGCCGCCAATTGAAGATGATCGCAGCCCTGCAGCCTCGAAAGCATCGGAGAAAACAGAGGAATTCATAAAACCTTTCGTCAGGTCGGTTCAGGGCCGGAAAAATTCCTCAAAATGAGACCCCACACAGAAGATGAACCTAATCGATCCGTTGGACCCATCCGTGCGTATCGGCTTTTTCTCCGTATTGCAGCCCGACGATTTCATCATAGAGCCTTTGAGAAAGGTCTCCCATGTTTCCCCCGGCGACGACATGGTCTTTCCCCTTATAGGTGATTTTTCCTACCGGTGATATTACAGCGGCGGTCCCGGTACCAAACGCTTCCTTCAAACGTCCGTTTTCGGCGGCTGCTATGACGTCATCAATGGAAAGGGAGCGTTCCGACATTTTTATGCCCCAGTCCCTTACGATCTGAATGACGGAGTCCCTCGTGATGCCGGGAAGGATGCTGCCATCCAGCGGGGCGGTGATTAGCTCGTCGTCGATGGCAAAAAATATATTCATGGTTCCCACTTCTTCGATGTATTTTCGCTCTGCGGCATCCAACCACAGGACTTGCGTAAACCCCTTTTCTTTGGCTTTCTCGGCAGCCAGCAAGCTGGCGGCATAGTTCCCGGCGGTTTTGGCGTCTCCGACGCCGCCAACGGCGGCCCGGACGTAAACGTCCTCCACATAGATTTTGACGGGACTCAGGCCCTCTTTGAAATAGGCCCCGACGGGGCCGATTATGATAAAAAACAGGTACGTTTTGGAAGGACGGACTCCCAAATGGGGTTCCGTTGCAAGCACTGTGGGTCGAACATAAAGAGATGTCCCTCGCAATCCGGGCACCCAGTCCTGATCGAGAAGGATGAGCTTTTTAAGGCCTTCCATGACGAGGTCAATGTCCACATCCGGCATACAAAGCCGCTGCGCGGAGCGATTCATTCTTTTAAAGTTTTCTTCTGCTCGGAATAGAAGAATGTGCCCATCCGTCCCTCGGTAAGCCTTGAGGCCTTCGAAGATTTCCTGGCCGTAGTGAATGCCCATGGCGGCAGGGTCAATTGAGATCTGATGATAGGGCTCGATACGAGGATTTTGCCAGCCCTTTCCGGATTCATAGTCCATGAGAAACATGTGGTCCGAAAGGATATCGCCGAATCCAAGTTTGGATTCATCAGCGGGTTTTTTTTTAAGCTGCGTCGCTTCAGCTCGCCTAATTTGGATTTCCATGATTTTCTACCTCTCAATTATCTCGAATTTATAAAAATCTCATAGCACAAGTGACGTGCAATGACAACACCCCAGGGTGTTCATATCGGGTGTCGGGTGCGATTGGAGACACCGGCGCATCCCCCCCCCCCTCTCTCCAACCTCCGGTCGTACGAAAACGATGGCCTCTCGGATGCGCGGGGCTTGGAAATGAACCCTGCGAAAGGCCCATGAAATCAGTGGGTCGTGGATAGACATCCCCAGCCGGAAAATTTTTGGAGGGCGGGATAAGACTAAATGGTAATGAGTTCGTATTTACGAGTGCCGAGGCCTATCTTCTCTGCATGCGCTAACTGAATCCGCCAGTCGATTTTGGGATAAATGGAACCAAATTTATCTTCACCCGGTGCACAAAGACTCTCTAAACAGCATTCCTCTGTGGAAGTTTGTGCATTGACCAGATCTACGGAGGCCTGATCCAGGGCAACAGGATCGGTCGATCCAAGAATACCGATATCAGGAACGATGGGGGCGTCAGAGTAAGGGTGACAATCGCAAGCCGGAGAAATCGTCATCAAAAAGTTCAAAAACAGCGCCTTTCCTCGTTTTCCTTGAAGCACGGCAAACGCGTATTCGGCCATTTTTTTTTGAAACGCGGCAACATCCCGGCTCCATTGCACGTGAATCGCACCATGAGGGCAGATCAGAATGCATTCGCCACAACCAACACATTTGTCGGGATCAATCGCCGCTTTTTCCGCTGCGAGGGAGATCGCATGGTGTGCGCAATGCGCCACGCAGTCCCCACAGCCAGTGCATCGCTTCCGTTTGACCTTTGGCGATAGGTCGGAGTGCTGCGCCAATTTACCTTTTCGGGAAGCGCATCCCATTCCAAGGTTCTTGATCGTGCCGGCAAATCCTGACAATTCATGTCCTTTGAAATGTGCCGCGCTTATCAGCACATCAGATTCGACAATTTCCTTTCCCAAGTAGGCTGTTTTTAAAATTTCATGATCTATCCGGACCGTTTCACAGGAGGCGCCTCGCATGCCGTCGGCAATGATGATCGGCGCATTCACCACGCAGTAGGCGAAACCGTTCTCTATGGCTGTCTTCATATGAGAAACACTGTTCCCCCTTGTGCCTGCATACAGCGTGTTGGTGTCCGTTAAAAAGGGGGAGGCACCCAATTGTTTGATTCTTTCCACGATTGTTTGGATAAACAGGGGTCGGATAAAGGCGGTGGTGCCTTTTTCACCGAAGTGGAGCTTAATGGCCACAAGATTTCGCGGTGCGACGATTCCTTCAATTCCAACCCGGTCCATGAGCCTGACAAGCTTTGAGAGAAGGTTCTCTCTTGGGGAGGCCCTTAGATCCGAAAAATACACCTCATTGCACGGCATCAGATAACACCCCTTGAGTTGGGATCCTGACGTTAGGCCGAAATCGAACTGCCCGATATATTTGGTGGGGGTTCTTAACCTGGGAATGCCGTTTCATATTCATTATCAAACGCCGAGATCTCCATGGTTCGGTTACACAGCGGCGAATACGACGCCAAAAGATTGGGGACGAATGTTAGGCGGACGAACCGCCTGTGTCAAGGCAATAGCTACTTGGTTATAATTTTCATTGACAAGTCAAGGGGTGTTGGACTATGAATTCATATCTAAATTCAAGGCCTTTGCGAACATCGACATGAATGTGCCGCCCCAAATGGGCAGCGGTTAAAACCAATTGTTCCGTATATTCCGCCCCAAGAGGTCCGATTGTTGGGGACCATCCATCGTGTATAAGACGACTCCATGAACAGAAACACCCTGTTTTTTTATGTATCGATTCTTATTGGCGTGTCTCTTTTTATATCAAAGGAGGCGTGTCTTGCTCAGGAGCCGAAAAGCATCTTAAGCATCGAGGCATATGACATGCTCAACACGGTGCCGGACACATACCTCATCGATGTGAGGACGCGGGCTGAATATCAATTTGTGGGTCATCCAATCAACGCCTACCTTTTTCCTTACATGTTTATGACCCAGGAGTTTGGAAAAAAGGATGAATATTATGAATACCGATTCAATGTGAAGAACGAAGCCTTTGTCCCGGAGATCAGCAAGATTTTCAAAAAGACGGATAATCTTGTCATTATTTGTCGCGACGGCACGCGGAGTGCGCCCGCCGCGAAAGAGCTTTTAAACGCCGGATTTAAGAACATCATGATTGTTGAGGACGGGTTTGAAGGACCGGAATTTCCCAACTTCAAAGACAGCCACAAACAGAAGTTTTACCGACAGCTCGCAAAACGGAATAAAGTTGACGGCCTTGGCCATCGACGGCATTATGGCTGGCAGTGGTGGGGACTGCCCTGGACTTACGCGCTGGATCCGAAGTACATCTATCCACCGGACCTGACATTGTCAAGGCAATAGGGCAACTGTGGCCTAAAAAGTCCTTTCGCGAAATATCGATCCCACCCCTTCCCGTGCCTTCCAAATGCCAATCTCACAGTTGAGATGCCATGTTTGAACGGATTTTCCCGCTACCGACCGAGATCTTTGGGTTTCGGTCGGAAGACGCCGATTTGCAATTCCAGTCAGTTGACAAAGAGAACGGACCGTATTAGTTTCAAACATTATATTTTAATGGCGGAAAGGAGATCCAGAATGGCTGATGTGTTAGAATTAACGGATAATACCTTTGAGGAAGAAATCATGAAGTCTGATATTCCGGCGATGGTTGACTTTTGGGCGGAATGGTGCGGCCCATGCAAAATGGTATCGCCCGTTGTTGAGGAGCTGGCACGGGAATACAATGGGAAAATTAAGATCGCGAGCATGGATGTAGACGGAAATCGCCAGACTCCCGGAAAATTCGGTATCAGAAACATTCCCACCCTTATTCTTTTTAAAGATGGGGCAGTGGCCCAGACGATCATCGGAGCCCATCCCAAGAGCCACATTGAAGCGGAGCTAAAAAAGCTTTTATAGGGCATCCTGACTGATCAGCGTTCTTTGCCGGTTCATATTCACGCCCTGCCGCGAATAAAGATGGCGGGGTTTTCTGTTAATACAGTCTTATTTGGGCGTTGGAATGGGTATGAAAGATTTGATCATAATCGGCGCGGGTCCTGCCGGGCTCAGTGCCGGGCTCTACGCCGCCAGAGCACGCCTCCAAACCGTGATGCTTGAGAGGCTTTCACCCGGTGGACAGGTTTTGATGACTGATTGGGTCGAAAATTATCCCGGCTTTCCGGACGGAATTTCCGGTTTTGAGCTTGTAGATAAAATGAGGCGGCAGGCCGAAAAATTCGGTCTCGTCATCGAGAATCAAGAGGTTAAACGGCTCGAGCTCACAGCGGAAAGCAAGGTCGTGGTCACCGAAAAAGAGAGTCTCGAAACAAGGGCGCTCATTTTGGCGAGCGGTGCAACGCCGAAAAGACTGGGCGTTGAAGGGGAAGAGCTTCTGACGGGTAAAGGAATTTCCTACTGTGCCACATGTGATGGTCCGTTCTACAGAGACCAGGAGGTCGCGCTCATAGGGGGCGGAGATACGGCTGTGGAGGAAGCAATCTATCTGACCCGGTTTGCAGCCAAGGTAAATCTAATCCACAGAAGAGATGAGCTCAGAGCCACGAAAGTGCTGCGTGAACGGGCGATGGTGCAAGATAAGATCCACTTCATATGGGATACGGTTGTTACGCGAATTGTGGGCGAGACCGAGGTGAAGGGGGTTGATCTGAGAAATGTGAAGACGGGAGAAACATCCCATCTGCCGGTTCAAGGCGTCTTTATCTTTATTGGCTACAGCCCGAATAACGAACTGGTTAACGGATTGCTGGCGCAGGATGGACTCGGTTTTGTGACCACCGCGGACGACATGCAAACTTCGGTGCCGGGTGTGTTTGCAGCCGGGGATATCAGATCGAAGATTTTGAGACAAGTGGTCACCGCTGTCGGCGAAGGTGCGACAGCGCTTTTTGCTGCTGAAAGATATTTAGAAAGCCTGAAATAGGTGCGGAACGTCATGCGCATAGTTGGGAGGGACGTTTGCTTGCTTCTCGCCGGGGCAGCGATGATGTTTTCTTTTTGTGGGTGTTCTCTCCTCGATCATTTTTTTGGCGACGACATGGAAAAACCGCCGGCCGAACTGATGAACGAAGGGATGGAAAATCTGGAGCGCGGGCGTTACACAGCGGCAAGTGAAGCATTTCAGAATTTAAAGGATAGGTATCCCTACAGCAAGTTCGCCGTGGCCGCCGAAATCAAACTCGCTGATTCGCTTTACAAGCGGGAGCTTTATGATGAGGCCTATGAGGCCTACGATGAATTTGAAAGACTGCATCCCAAACATCCGACGATTCCCTATGTAATCTACCAAAAAGGCATGTGCCACTTCGTTCAGGTCAGTACAATCGATAGAGACCAGTCCCATACCTATCAGGCCAAGGAGTCGTTTGAGCGGCTCGTCAATATGTTTCCAAACAGTGAATATGTGAACAGAGCTCGCCGGAAAATACGGGAGTGTTACATATATCTGGCAGAATACGAATTATATGTGGGTCATTATTACTACAAGATGAAGAAATATCGCAGTGCGATGGGCCGATATCGTTATCTTATCGAAAACTATCCGGATCTGGGTCAATATAAAGAGGCACTTGAATACATGAGCAAGTGCCGGGAACACCTGAATAAGGAAAAAAATAGCTCTTGATATTGCAGGCCTGATTTTTTATCGACTTTCGATGAGGGTATAAAGGCCCTCAATGGCTTTATCCAACGCCTCCGGTTTTGTTCCCCCGCCTTGGGCCATGTCCGGCCGACCCCCTCCTTTTCCCCCTACGATGGTGGACAGGTGTCTGATGATATCCCCGGCCTTGAATCGGTCGATGAGGTCTTTGGTAACGATACATGTGAGCATGACTTTATTTGCCCCCGTTGCCCCCAAAAGAATAATACCGGAACCAAGCCTGTCTTTAATGCGGTCGGCGGATTCTCGCATTTCTCTTGGAGATTCAGCCTTTATTTCGCGTGCAATGACTTTAATGCCTGCGATTTCCTTAACCCCGGAGAGGAGGTCTAAGGATTTAGTTGAAAGGAGTTTTGATTTCAGGGACTCCAGCGATCTTTCACTTTCCTTGTGTTCCTTCAGGAGCCTCTCAACCCGCTCTCGCATCTGATCCGGAGTGGTTTTCAGGAGTGAAGCGGCAGATTTCAACTCTCTTTCCAGTTTTTGGTCATATTGAAGTGCCGCGTCACCTGTCAGGGCCTCAATCCGTCTTATATTGGCTGCAACGGCACTTTCATTTACAATCCGAAAGAGGCCGATATCTCCGGTGCGGTTTGTATGCGTACCCCCGCACAGTTCCATGCTGACATCTTCCCCGATGCGCACCAGCCTTACGGTTTCTCCATATCGCTCTTCAAAAATAGCCATGGCACCGGTTTGCATGGCTTCCGCTTTGGACGTCTCTGTGGTGTCAAGCGGTAGGTTTTCACGGATATGTTTGTTGACCAGTCGTTCGACCTCCGTGAGCTTGTCGGCAGATACCTGGGTGAAATGGCTGAAATCAAATCGGAGTCTATCGGGTGCGACGAGAGAGCCTGCCTGTTTTACATGATCACCCAGTATCTCCCGAAGCGCAGCGTGGAGGAGATGCGTCGCCGAGTGGTTGCGCACCGTCGCGTTTCTTGTTGCTTCGTCAACCCGGGCCTTTAACTGGTCACCCACGGAAAGGGTGCCCGATTCCAAAACACCCTCGTGAACGATAAAATCTCCATCGAACTTAAGGGTGTCCGTGACTCGAAATCTCACCTCACCGTTCAGAAGCCAGCCGATGTCTCCGACCTGACCGCCGGCCTTGCCGTAAAAAGGTGTTTGGTCCAAGACGATTTCGGCCTTGCTGCCTTCACGAACGGTGGCGCTTTCCTTCCCGTCTACCAGCAACGCCGTCACGCTGGCCTCCGACACGAGGTTGTGGTAGCCGACGAAACGACTCTTGACCCCGCGGGCCAAAACGCTGCGAAAGGACGTTGGAATTTCTTCTTGGCCGCTTCCTTTCCAAGACGCTTGAGAGAGCGCCCGTTGTCTGCGCATGGCCTTCTCGTAGCCCGGCATGTCCACGTGCAGATTTTCATCGCGGGCCACGTCTTGGACCATTTCCACGGATAAGCCATAGGTGTCGTAAAGTTTGAAAGCCACCTCCCCTGGAATGGTGTCGCCTCCTTTGGCCTTTAGCGCATTGATTTCATCCCCCAGGACTTTCATGCTGAAATGAAATGTGTCGGCAAATCGCCTTTCCTCATTGTTTACGACGCCCTCGATGAGATTTTTTGCCTGGACAAGCTCTCGGTAGTCTTTCCCCATCACGTCGATCACTTTACGACAAATGAGATAGAGGAATTCGTCCTGGAGACCCAGGGCCTGTCCGAATCGAATTGCCCGTCGGATAATGCGTCTCAATACATAACCTCTGCCTTCGTTTGACGGCATGATCCCGTCACCGATCAAAAAAGAGGCCGCACGAGCGTGATCGGAAATGACACGGAATGAGACATCTTGTCTTTCATCGTCTCCGTAAAGTTTCTCGGAAATGCTTTCAATCATGGAGATCACGTCTTTGAACAAATCGGTATCGTAATTGGATTTCACCCCTTGAACCACCGCTGTCAATCGCTCCAACCCCATCCCCGTGTCGATGTTGGGTTTGGGAAGCGGAGAAAGATTCCCATCGGCACTTCGGTCAAACTGAGTAAATACGAGGTTCCATATTTCCAGATACCGATCACAGTCGCAGCCGGGTGCACATTCCGGGCGACCGCAGCCGAGGGCTTCTCCCTGATCAATCAGGATTTCCGAACAGGGGCCGCAGGGGCCGGTATCTCCCATGGTCCAAAAATTGTCTTTTTCTCCCAAGCGGACGATTCGCTCTGATGGAATACCGATGTCACGCTCCCATATTTCGTGGGCTTCGTCGTCATCTCTATAGACGGAGATATACAAACGGTCGCCGGGTAAGCCGTACCCTTCAGTCAACAGTTCCCATGCCCAGGTAATGGCCTCTTTCTTGAAATAATCACCAAACGAAAAATTTCCAAGCATCTCAAAGAAGGTGTGGTGCCTGGCTGTGTAACCGACATTGTCAAGGTCATTGTGTTTCCCGCCGGCTCGGACGCACTTCTGAGAGTCGGCTGCTCGGGTGTACCCTCTTTTTTCTTCACCGAGAAAGAGCCTTTTGAAGGGGGCCATCCCTGAATTGATAAAAAGCAAGGAAGGGTCATCCAGCGGAATGAGTGGGGCACTGTCTACAATCTCGTGCCC
>Ga0180433_10008385_pt1 | contig 12872 bp, 18 predicted proteins | sample SS_ome_8_FD_132980 | JGI IMG/M metagenome (GOLD analysis project Ga0180433, IMG submission 132980) | Hypersaline lake sediment archaeal communities from the Salton Sea, California, USA - SS_1_D_1 metaG | ecosystem: Environmental > Aquatic > Non-marine Saline and Alkaline > Hypersaline >... | reverse complement strand
TGAAAATTTTGATAATATAAATTTTGAAGATATAAATAAACAATTAGAATATGAAATTTCTTAACCACATACATCATATTGATACATTGGGCTGGTGAATGCACCACATACGGAAGTTGTTTTGGAGCAAGGTTGTGGTTTTGGTGCTGGTATCATTGAATTGACTGCTGGTGTTGGAACACAAGGTCTGTGATTGTCTTTTACAACAAGTCTAGTTGGAACTTGCATAGAGCCTGGAAAGAGAACATTCTTTTGTGGGTCTAAGCATAATGGTTCAAATCTATTAATACCAGTTCCTCTTAAATTACAGGCAGGATTGCTTAATCTAGTGTCTTCTGTTGGAAAATAGCATTTTGGAAAATCCACTAAATTATTATCTTGACCTCTTGTCCATGGTTTTCTAAGAGGATCATTACTGTTTTCGCATCCTACTACAACACCTTGACCAGCAGGTTGTCCTTGATTTGGACAAGATACCCCATTAACAGTTGGATTATATTTTCTTGATGGACATCTAGATGCAGGTTTATTAATATTTCTTAATTCAGATTCTACATCAACAGGTCCAGAATAAAATCTCCATTCAACACCAGAATTCATACTAACACCACCTTTTTGGTCAATAATTCTAGGATTATATTGAAAACAATTTCCACAGATAATTGGTGTATTATATGAATATTTCCCGACATTCATTGATTCTTCTACTCTTAATTTAGCTTCACATGGATCATATAATGTTCTATTATAACTCATTATTACTATATATTAGATAATATATAAAAATTAAATAAAAATAATTTTATTATTAATTCTTATTTTAATAAAAATATATATAATTATATATAATGGCTTCAACAAGATTATCATCAGATACATGTGCATATAAAACTAAAATTACAGAAAGTACGGCTCCATTAAATTATTCAATGTATACCGGAAAATATGAAAACTGCTCTAAATGTAGAGTTGAATTAGGTATTGTTGGTGGAAACAATGTCAGCTTATTTAGTGGAAACTTAGTCGATTTAGAAAGTGACTTAAGAGGACAAACCAGACCAGCATCTTTATGTCCATCCATGAAATATCAACCAAAATGCCCACCTAATCAAAATAATACTAATGGATTACCTTGTAATGGTAAAACTCAATATCCTTTAGTACACCAACCTTCTTGCCAAATGTTTAGATACCCACAAGTCCCACAACCTCCACCAATGAAAACTTATACTTGTGACTATAGAAATATTAGCAGAGAAATGAAAAGATAAATTTTCATATATTTTTTGAAAATTGATAATATTTAAAAATAAATTATTATTTCTAAATATGTTATTTATATCTCCACCTTTTGGGAATTATTTAAATTTATATAAAACTATATCTATTAAAGGAAGTTTTACATTAGAACCTAGAGATGGATTATTTTCTCAAATATTAAAAACATTAAGATATTCCTCTATTTATGGAGGTTGGATTAATAAAATTGGATTGAGAAATAAAGGAATTGATTGGGCTCTATTAAAATACAAAAATAGGAATGATGTTATTATTAGTATTGCTTTAAGAAGTGAAGATGAAATTGAAAAATTTAATAAAAAAATTCCCAATAATACTAATTTAGAAATTAATATTAGTTGTCCTAATGTCCATAAAGATAAAATTGAAGATAATTTAGGAAATTTTATTAATGATGAAAGAAAATGGTGTATTCTAAAACTTTCCCCCTTAACATCTAAAAAACAGATTGAAAATTATTACAATCAAGGTTTTCGTCAATTTCATTGTTCTAATACTCTACCTACTCCTAAAGGTGGTCTTAGTGGTCCTTCATTAACACCACATACTTCTAGATTAATTAAAATTCTAAAACATTATGAAGATGTAATTATTATAGCAGGGGGTGGTATTCAATCTATGGAAATTTTAGAAAGATACAAAAAACTAGGTGCTAATCATTTCGCAATTTCTACTATTCTATTTAATCCATTTAAATTCATGAACTTCTATTTACATTACCTCTATTCATATAATCAATAAACTTAGTATATCTACCATTTACTGGTACAAAATTTACCACTAAATATGCTGTTATTCTACCAGGATTAGGAGCCCTTCCATGAAAACCATTTTGATACGATATTAATATATCACCTTTTTTACCATTAAATACTTTCAAATTATTTTTATTATGAATAGCATCTTTATCTATATGACTTCCCTCTACAAACATATTTGGACCACTACTATAATCATTAACATCAGTTAAATATATACAACATTTTAAACAAGTTTCTTGGTCATCTTGATGAATTTTTTCTGGTGCAGTTACATTATTAGAAAATTTTAAATTCATTCTACTCATTCTCCAGTTAATTCCAGTTAATTTATTTATTAAAATTTTTAATAAATTAACATCAATAGAACTATTAATAAAGGTCATAATTCTTTCTGGGTTATAAACTTCTATTAAGCCTTTATTGGTAATAGTATCTTTATTTCCACCAACATTAAAAACTGGAACTCTGTAATATTGAATTTTATTGAAGGAATTTAAGATTGAATAATTATTATTTACATAATATTTGTCATGTTTCATATCTTCTCTATTTCTGACTTTTGTGAAAATATGTTCTTCTTTTAGATAATTATTAATTTGTGAATTTGTATAATTAATAATATCTCCTTTAACAACTCCTTTTAAAAAAACATAACCATTTTTATCTAATAAACTCATTATATATACAAAAATTAATTTATTTTTATATATATTTAAACCATTTTTAAAAATTAAACTTTAATAATACCCTTTTTTATCATTTGGTCAATAACAGGGTGTAAATTGAAATAATCATATCTATCTGTTTTTTTTTTCTTTTTATTTCTATTTGCAAATAATCTTTCCAAATAATTATTAATTTCAGATATAGTATTATTTTTAAATTTATTAATGTGAATACCAGTTAAATATATCTTACCATTTTTATTTATTATAATATCATTTTTAAAATTATTATATTCATAATATATTTTTTTCTTTTCTAATATTTTTATCATTTCAATTATTTTTTTTTTTAAATTTTCTAAATCCTTGTCAGATTTATTCCCTATATATTCTCCTAATGTCTTACCTTCAATATATTCGAAAATATAAGTTATATCTTTCTTTCCTAAAATAACTTCAATTATTTTTGGAACAAAATTAAATTGTTTTAATATATTATATTTATTTATATCAAATAAATGATGGCAACTTAATTTATAAATATTTTGTTTTTTCTGAAAATATTTTTTTGAACCTTTTTTTACAAGAGAAATTGGTTTATTATAAATATCATAATAATCATAATTTCTTTTTTTTTTTATTTTTTTCACCATTTTATAATTATTTTTAGTAGATAATTTAAAATTTTTTTGAATATTATCAAAAATAATTGTATTTTTTTCTTCCTGTAATTTTTTATTCAGTCCTCTTTCTTGTAAAATTTTTTCTATTATATTTAATTCATTTTTAATTTTTTCAGATAAACGTAATCCTTCAATTTCTAATTTATTATTTTCTTTTTCAAGGTATTTACAAACATCTTTCTGTTTTCTTAATTTATGTAAATAAATTTCCATTTCTTTTTTGTAAACTTTTATAAAGTCATCAATATCAAGTACTTTAAGTGGCAAAGTGAACATTATAATTTATTAAATATTTTATTTAATTTGAAATTTAATTTAAAAAAATCGACCACTTTTGTAAAAATATATTTAATAATATATAATGTATTATGAAAAATATCTGAAAAGATTAAAAGATTCATTAGAAGAAAGTCATCGTTCAAATCCTATTCTTTTGGGAATTGTATCAGCTTCCTTAGCTACCATTGGTTTGTCTACAAATTCTGTTACTACAATTATTGGTTCTATGTTATTAAGTCCAATCGGTTCATTAATTTCGAAAAGTAATTTATATAATTTTTTAAAAGGAACTGGAATGAGATTGGAAAAAAAATATAAAAATTGGTTTTTACCATTAATGATTGTTATTTTATTTTGTATAATAATTTCATTTATACTTGGGAAGATATTCCAAAATATAAAAAATCCATTTTCTGATGAAAAATTATCTAAAGATTGGCCAAATGAAGAAATGTTGTCAAGAGCAGACCCTATTAATGCTGTTTATATGATATTTATAGCATTATTATGTGGTATAGCATTACCTATTGCTATTTACATGAAATCTGGAGTACAATTAGTTGCTATTGGTATTGCAACTGCATTAATGCCTCCATTAGCTAATATTGGTTTAGCATTAAGTATAAATGATGGCACTAAGGTTTCTTTTAATCATGTATTTGCCAAATATACAGATAATAGTAATTATAAAACAAGAGCTGTTATAACAGGAACATTAATATTTATTATAAATATGTTATTATTATGGTTGCCTTCCAAACTCTTATTAAAAGAGATTGCAAAGAAAAATAATTTTTTCAAAAGATTTGAAGGATTTTTCAATAATTTAAGTTTGATTTAATTTTTTTTTGATTAAACTTTTTCAAAAAAAGTTTTTATCTTTATTTTTTCTTATTTTTTTGATTAAATTTTTTTTCTAAAAAAAGTTTACCTCATACCGCAATTTTTAAGGTAATCAATATTTCTTACAACACTTCTTGTACTTTCACCACCTCTTACCCAATGTGTTGGTACAATATGGCTAACATTTTGAACATTATTTCTTAAACAAGGTATCATAGGAGTAAATCTATTAATGTAAACACCTGCTAAACTTCCAGTAGATTTAGATTTATTTGAATTCTCACCACTCATTAATTTAGATTTTATATCAGGATTTTTCATAGTAGATTGACCAGCACCCATGTATGGAGCACCTGGGAAAATTCTTGTTTTTAAGCTCTTTCCTCTTCTTTTACTATTAGATGTCATTATATTACCCATCTTTCCATTCATTAAATTAGATTCACTATCAACCATTTGTCCACGACCATCTGCTGTATTATTTTGGTAAATACCTACTCTATTTGTACTATCTAAATATTGGTCTCTATTAAGTGAACCCATATTGAAAGTTCTATAATCATTAATTAATTGATTATTTCTAATTTGACTTTCTTTTTCAGTATAATCATCATTTAATCTTGTCATATTATTTATACTAAAAACATCTTTCTGATTTCTAAAACTCATATATATTATAAATATATTTTATTTATAATATAATTTAAGCGTAATATATTTATAATATATTTACAATAAATTTAAAATTGTTGTGGAACATTTTTATATGGATTTGATGTATCTTTAACTGGTGAATATATTGGAGCACAATATAAACCTCTTTCTTTACATGTTGGACCTGTATTATAACACCACTTAGCAAATGCTGTTTGATCATTTGGCATTGTTGTCGCAGGCATGGTATAATATTGCCTTTGTGAATTATTCTTTCCATATAAATCACCTACATCTCTATATAAATTATAATTGAATTTATTTTCTATTTTTTCTTTAACCTCTTCAGAATCATAACTATCACAAGCTTTAGCTCTATCTCTTTTATCAGCTATAATATTAAAATTCATTAATGGATTATTGACTGTTGGTTCTATACATTTCTTTTCATCTAATTTAAGAATATTATTCTTATTTCTAAAACTATTTTCATCTGAATTTAAATACATTTCCTTATTAGATTCTTGAAATTTATAAATGAAAAATGTCAAAGCAATAATTATTACAGTTATATATAAATATAAATAATTTCTCATTACAATTGATAATATCACTCCCATGTAAATTCCTAATCTAGTTATTGCATTTAATTTTTCAACCATTGTCATATCAGATGTTGGAAAGAATTCTACTAATCTATCTGTATTATATAATACACTAAAATCATTTGCCCAAAATTTATCTGTTTCCAATCCTTTTTCATCTACTATATTTTTTTTCGTATTTTTATTAGACATATATTATTAATAATATTATTTTATTTTATTATTTTCCACCAAATAAATTAGCAATATTTCCCAAATTACCTCCAAATAAATTAGATAAACTACCCATTGATTTTGTTAACATCTCTACATCTTTTTGTAGAGCATCCTTCTGAATACTACCATCCTTTAATTTTTGACCTAATTTATCCATTACTTTTCCAATTGTCTCTGTTAACTTACTATCTCCACCCTTCCCCTGTAACATATTACTCATTGATGATATCACTTTAGTAGGATCATTTAATCCTTCCATATCTTCCTCTGTAAATTCACTCTTTAATTCATCTTGTAATTCATTTGCCAATTTAAATATTGATGAATTTTTAATGAAATCTCCAGCACCTCCAGAACCTCCTAATAAATTCTCAAATAATGAGCCCCCACTATCGTCTTCCTCTACATCATCATTTTCTCCTTCCTCATCTGTTGATACAGCTTCACCATCTTCTTCTTGATAACCATTTAAAATATCTCCAAAATTATCCAATACAACTAAATACTTATTATATTTACTTGAATTAGAACATCTTTCCTCTAAATGATTTCTAATATCATCTAAATTATTTTCCATAACTCTAAAAATTTCAACATATTCATCAAAAATTTTATTAATCTCTATATTCCTACTAACTCTTTTACCTTTTGGTGGTGATTTCAATGAAGATAAAACATATCTTAACATATTACCTGGAAATAAATATGTAGAATTACTATTCTCTCTCTTAACTTTCTTCTTCTTACCTGTCATTAAATATGGTTTTTGTGATAAAAAGAAATCAATATTTTTATTTACCAAATTATCCATTATATGAAAATATCTGTGAATAAAATAATTGAAAATTTTTCCATAATCACTACTATTTACAAATTTATTCATATTATTCTCATAATGCCTTAAATGTTTTTCTTGTCCAACTCCAGCATCATTAATATGTTTCAAAATATTCTGTAATAATGTAACATATCTACTAGATACTTCTCTCTTCAAATCCTCAACACTTAATTGTTGATTTACCTCTACAATAGCTTCCTCTAAGATTTTGTCTGATACTTGTGCTTCACTCATATAATATAAATATATCAACTATTTTTAAATATATTTATATACGCAAAAAAAGTTTAATCAAAAATAGATATGGCACTATTAACATCTAGTGTATAATCAGTTATATGAACCCATAATTTACTTTTATTATCTGGTTCTCTCCTTATAATAAAAACATTTTTATTATTTGTCTCTAAATATTCTATTACATTTTTAATTCCTTCTTTTTCTATATCACAATTCTCTCTTATTTTCTCTATTAAAATATTTTTTTCATATTTTTTTAACAAATAATTATTGATAAAATCTAAAGTAGTTATTAAATCTTTTTTATATATACCATTCATATCAACATCATATACATTTTTGTTTTTTTTACCCATTATAATATTTTATTACTAAATTTTTTTTAAGTATTTTCTACTAAATTACGTATTAACTGAATTTTCAATTAAAAATTTAACATGTTTCTCAGCTAAAATAACTAGAATTTTGAAATATTTCCAAATAATTTCCTTTTGTTCTTCATTCATTGTCTTCCAATTTTCTTTTAAATCCAAAGAATATTGATATTTATCTTTATATTTATCTTGTTTTAATTTTTCTTGCCCTCCACCATTCATAAAATATTCTTCGTCTCTACTAAAAATTTTTTCTTTTTGTGGGAGTACATATTTAATAAATCCGTTAATAATCATTGCACTATTTGTTTTCCTTACTAAATAATATTTTTCATTAAACATTTTAATATTTATATCATTTGGCAATTCTTTTAATAAATATTCAATTAACTTTTCACTTTGCTCTAAAAAAAAAGATTTTGCCGATTTACTCTCCATTATTAATAATAAAATAACTTTTCTTTAAATATTATTAACACAGCAATTAAAAATTTAATAAAATAAAATTAAATAAAATTTATTGTCTATGAACTGGTTGAGGTATTTCTTGTTTTCTCTGATTCATTAATTTTTCAAAATCTATTTCAGTTTTAGTTTTCTTTATTTGTCTTCCTCCTCCCATTTGACCACTCATTGAACCACCATGGAAACCACTACTGCTGATTCCACTAAATCCGCCTTGTTGTTGGAAATTATTATTTTGTTGTTTAGAATTATTTCCTACTACATTATTATCAGACTCAGGTGTATTAATTTTTTGTTCTTGTTGTCCTAAAAATGAAAAATTCTTCACCATACCATTTTCACTTTCAAGTGAAGAGAAATTATCTGAGAAACCACTCATAGATGATGGATCCCAATCATTTATAGAAACTTCTCCATTTTGTGTTTGTTGTCCATTAGAAACACCTCCACTTTTTTCTTTTAACCAATTTGAGGCATCTGGTTCGAATAAAATATGGGTATTACCATTTTCTGTTATTAAAAATGCAGGAATATGTGTAATAAATTTTGGAATTTTTAATTTTCTATTATTGATATTTATACAATGAAAATTTTTATATAATTCATAATTTTTTATAAGTTTATCTTGTAATAATTTACTAACATTATCATAATTGCTATAGAAAAAAATATATTCATTACTCATTTTAATTTTTAATATATATTTGAACAAATATACATACGCATTTTATAAAAAAAAAAATAAAAATGAAAAAAATTAATTATATTTAAATATTACTTTATAATATATTAAATATGACATATATTGCTAATATTAATAATAATGACCTCGATTTAGATTTTCAAATAATAAATAAGGAAGAAAATAAAATTCCTATAAAAGTAAGTTTTGTAAATGCTTTAAGAAGAACTATCCTCAGTGATATTCCAATTACTACTCCATCTGAGAAAAAAACACAATTTATTAAGAACAGTTCAATGTTAAATAATGAAATTTTAGCACATAGAATGAATTTATTGTCTGTAATTAATAACGATTTCGTAGATAAAAATTTTAATAATATTGTTATTAGATTAAATAAAGAAAATAATAAAGATGAAATTGAAACAATTTATGTAAAAGATTTTGAATTAATACATGATGGTTCTAAATTAGATGTTGAAAAAGTATTTAAATATCCAAATACTATATTTGCAAAGATAAAACATAATCAATCTATAGTAATGAATTCAGTTTTAGAAAAACATTCTGTAAAAGAAAATGGTGCTGGTTATTGTCCTGTATCAACTTGTTATTATTATTTTGAATATGACAAATCTAGTGAAGATGAAAATAAAGAGAGGTATTATAAAAAAGATAATTTAGCAAATCCATTAATTTATAATTTCTTTATTGAATCTTCTGGTCAATTAAATGCTGTTGAAATTTTTAGAAGGTCAATTAATGTATTAATAAATAACTTGGAAATATTAAAAGATGACATTAAAAATAAATATAAAAATAAAGTTATTATAAAGAAATCTAATACAAAAATGAAAGCATTAGATTTTCATTTAATTAATGAGACAGATACAATTGCTAATTTAATTGTACAATATATCGATTATGTTGATAAAGTAGATTATAAAGGATATGATTTAGTACATCCCTTAAAAAAAGAAATTGTTGTAAGAATTGCTTATGGAAATAATACAGAAGAAGAAACTTCTAAGTTATTTGTCAAAACAATTGATTTTATAATTGATTTCACAAGAAAATTCAAAGATGAATGGAATAAGTTAAATTAAAAGTAAAATTAATTTTTATTAACAAATTTTTCATATTTACTTTGCATTTTATAAAGTGTGTATCCTATAATTAATCCAACTATAATTGTAAAAGGAGTTTTAAATAATATAGAAATGAAATTAAAAAATATAAATGAAATAACAATACCAACTATTAAAAATATAATTAATTTATTTGATATAAAACTTTTTGCTTTATTACCCATTTTTTTAAAACTAAAATCATTAATATTTATACTATTATAATCAAAATTGTTAATCTTATCCATTATATTATTATAATACTGTTCCATTATATAACTATTATAGTAATATATTTTTTTATAAAATTAATTAAGATAAATTATCTGCCAAAAGCTGATTTATATTGTTGAACATATTCATTTTTACCTCTATTCATAACTTTTTCATAATATTTTTTATATTCTTCTGGTAATTGATAAGGAATATATTTATTACAATATCCTTCTGAAGTATGATTTTTTATTTTCAAATATAATAGGCCACAAATAGAGATAAATGTAATGAAATAGAATATTTTAGATGCTATATCAACTTGTTTTGATACAATAATTGTTAATAAAACAATTAATACATATAATAATAAAAGTCCTAAAGTAAGATAAGGGATTTTTACATTATCAGAATTTTCTATTTTCTCTATTAATAAATAAACTATACTAATACATAAAATTAAATTTGCTATTAATCCTAAAGCATACATGGTATCCATTTTATAATATCTTACTAGATTTTTTTATAAATCACAATCAATGTATTTTTCACAATTCTTTTTATTTTCATTATTTATTTTCCAATTACAATTATCTCTTTCTCTAAAATTCGAATAAATATATTTTTGTATTTTACAACATATTAAAAAAAACTTATAAAACTGACTATTTTTTACTTCATATGAACCTAACGCATCTCTGACAGTTGTAGATGAGAATAAATAAACAAATAAATCATGACCATGTTTTAAATCAAATTTTTTAATATCCATACCTCCACGTGTATTAAATGATGGTATCCAAGGTACATAAAAATCATAACAAGTGCCCTTATCTAAATTTATATAATTATAAGCCATTTGTAATTTATTATAAAAATTTATTACCTGTTTTAATAAATTTTGATATTTACATGCTTCAGAGTTTGGTTCATTACATGGAAATTTTGGAGATAACCTAAATTTATCAGAAAATGTTTTTATAATAAAACTATCACTTTTTAATTGATTATTTTTATCTAAAAACTCTGTTGGAATTATTAAATAATCCAAATGAGATGCATCACCTTTATTAAAATAAATATTGTTCACAAATTTATAATAAACAGATTTATTTACAAATCTTTTATCCATTATAATACAAGAATTATTTACATATGACATATATCTACTATATATTAGATTTTTTATAATTGTATAAGTTATTTCATAAAAAAATTTATTAATAATCTTCACATTCACTATTAGATGAAGTTTCTTCATTATTTATCATTTCCTCAATTTCTAAATCTTTTTGATAAAATTCCTCTTCCATTTTCTTATCTTCCATTAAACCATATTCAAAATCATAATCACGATTTAATTCTTTTATTTGTTCATCCAATAAGAAATTGAAGTAAAATTTTGAATAATCTTCTATATCATAAAGCATTGCTTCAATCATTTTTTTTATGTTAAAAATATCATTTTTAAATAAACAAACCATCATATCATATTGAATTAAACATTTTAAATTTCCATTTGGTTCATCATTAAAAAATGATAAAAAAATTGGAATTCTATCATATTTAATCGTAATATCTTGATAACGATTAATATCAAAATTCAATAGATATTCTTTTTTTCCATCATAATTAACATATAAACTAATAGTGTTATTTTTATCTTTTTCAGTAAAAATATCTTCAAATGTAATTGTTTTCTTTTCTAAACAATCATCATAAAATGGCTTGTTTTTTTTATTTCTACATTCTATTTCATATTTATTTACTTCGTCTTCCTTCAAAAATTTCATTAAAGAATAAATATCGTCAAAGTCTTTCTTTGAATATGTTTGACGTTTAGTTTCAAAATATTTATTATTTACTAAATTAATTAAACTATTCATACATTTTTATTATATTTATAATTTCTAATAAAAAAAAAATCAATTTTTTTTTTTAACAAAGCCCACAATTTACAATCTTACATGTTTGCAAAGGCTTATCATTGCCATCCGTTTCAATTCCATTTAACATTTCTACAATATCATATCCTTCTTTTACTATACCAAAAGCTACATGTTTACCATCTAAATGTGGTGCTGGTTGAGTACAAATGAAAAATTGTGAACCATTTGTATTAGGGCCAGCGTTAGCCATTGATAATATACCTGGTTGATTATGCTTTAATTCAAAAGATTCATCCTCAAATTTATTACCATATATTGAATGTCCACCTGTTCCATTATGATTTGTAAAATCACCCCCTTGTATCATAAAATCTTCAATAATTCTATGAAAAATGGAACCTTTATACGCTGGTGCTTCTCCTGGTTTCAATCCCTTACTACATAAATGTCTAAAATTTTCACAAGTTTTAGGAACTACATCATCAATTAACTCAAATACAATACGTCCAACATTTTTATCACCGATTTGTATTTCAAAATATGGGTCTCTACCTTCCCCATTTTCATTAACATACTCCACCTCATTATTCTGTTCATTATCTTTTTCTAATAATTGTTGATTTTCACCTGTATCAGGTAATTCCTTCTTTTTCCCACCTATACTTCCTGGTAATTTAATTACATTCTTTCCTTTTTTATTAAAAAATTTTTTATAAACAAAATATCCTACAACAGCTACTATAATTATAACTAATGCGATAATAATATTTCTTTTACTAAATATATCCATTTTATTATTATAAAATATTTTCTTTAAATTATTATAACGTAACTTTTATACTTATAAAATAATTATATAAAACATATATGATTATACCTAAAACTGCTTATAAAACACATAAAATATATTATGATAAAGATTATAAATGTTATATTATTGATTATTATAAAAATAAATCATTTCCATTAAATGGTTGGTTGAAACCATGTTTAATATGTTATCAAATAACGTCTAATTATGAAAAATATAGAATTATTA
>Ga0180433_10008384_pt1 | contig 12872 bp, 12 predicted proteins | sample SS_ome_8_FD_132980 | JGI IMG/M metagenome (GOLD analysis project Ga0180433, IMG submission 132980) | Hypersaline lake sediment archaeal communities from the Salton Sea, California, USA - SS_1_D_1 metaG | ecosystem: Environmental > Aquatic > Non-marine Saline and Alkaline > Hypersaline >... | reverse complement strand
GATACAACTTTAAGAGTACGCGAAGTTGATTATATCTATGGTGCTTGGTTTATTGAGGGGGTTGGTGAATATGCTAGATTAATGTGTGCAAAAGATTGTGATGAATTAAATGATGCATACTGGATAAATAAGATACCCCTTCAACTTGAAATTTTTTCTAAACAAGAAGATAGAGTAGTAAATCTTTCTGATAGAAGTAGTTTCGCAGGCTATGGTTTTCCAGGTTCAGAAGATGAACAGGTGTTCTATGTCGGTTCTTTAACATATATTTATGATTTAGTAGAAAAATATGGGGATAATTTTATTTCAGATGTTGTAAATAATAATTGCAAATCATATGAAGAAATACGCTCAACAATAGAAGACTCGACTGGCTATGATATAAATAATTCGATTATGAATTTGTCAGTTGGTTGGATAAAACAAAAATATATTTCAATATTGGATGAATTAAACATCGACTATAATTAATAGCCTAGTATTAAGTTAGTGCCCGCATCGGGATTCGAACCCGTTTTTGAGGTCATTTTTAAAATTTCTTAGCTGTTGAGAAATTTTTTAATTAGATTTGTTTAAATCCATTTATTTATTTTTCTTACTATACAACAATGAATACATTTCAGTTGTATTTATTATTCTAACTTTTGTTTGTCTTTTTAATTTTTTATCATCAGACCAAATAAGACTACCAGAAAAAGCTAGAGCACATGCTATAAATGTAACATCGTCAGGATCAATATCTTTTATGATTTGATATGCTTCATCTCTATAATTTAATAATACTTCACTTGGAATAATTATTACTTTTTGAAGTAGTAGACTTAGTAACTCTTCAAAATCTTTTGATTTAATTTTGGATTTTGCCAGTAGTTCATTTTTATGTTTTTCCATTTCTTCAAAAATATATGATGGAAATAAAAACTGTTCTTCATAATCTAAAATCATTTTTCTGGTTATTGAGTCTTTTATAAGAGCTGAAAAAAGAATATTTGAATCAATTATTATTTTCAACTAAGAAACCTCTTATTTGCTGATGATTTAATCTTTTTATTAAATTCTTTTACATCTTTTTCTGTAAGCTTACTTTTTTGAGCTAGTTTTTCAGCTAAAGAAAGCATCTCGATTTTTTCAATTATTGCTTTTCTTGCAACTTCACTCCACTTCACCTCAGAAAAATGTTTCATTTTTTCGTGTACCTTATTTGGTACTGATAGAGTTATATTTGCCATAACTATCACTATAAATATATATGTGATTTCACATATTTATAGTTTTCCACAAATTATCATCATTTTAAAAGAGAATTCACTATTATTTGGGGCCATTTATGAATGTTTCTTTTTATGTTCATGGCCTTATATCTTTTGGAGCAATAGTTGGCGGTATGATTGCTACAAGTGGAGATGAAGCATTTGTAATGCTTTCACTTTTTCCAAAGGAGGCTTTAGTTCTTTTTGTCTTGCTTTTTGTTTTAGGAATTATCGGATCTTTTTTAGCTGATAAAGCAGCGTCTTTTTTCGGAATTGTTCCCTGTTCTGAATGTAAACTACAAAAAGTTCACATGGATGAAGAATGTCATTGTTTTGAACCAGCTGTATTAAAAAAATTTCCAAAACTAACCATTTATAGATATGCAACTATTACATTTCTTGTTGTATTAATCTCTATTATTGGCTTTGGTATTGTCGGACCACAAATATGGAACTGGCAGAGAGTTACTCTTTTTATTTTGCTTATAGTTACTTTGTTTATTGTTTCTACTGTCCCGGATCACTATTTAAAAGAGCATATTTGGAATCATATAATTAAAAAACACTTGTGGAAAGTATTTTTATGGACATTTTTTGCCTTACTTTTTATAGGCGTTGGTACACAATACTGGAATTTAGAAGGATTTGTCTCAAATAATTTAACCTGGGTTCTTTTAATAAGTGCCATTGTTGGCCTTATTCCTGAGTCTGGGCCTCATATGGTATTTGTAATGATGTTTGCATCGGGTATGGTTCCTTTCTCTGTTTTGTTGACTAGCTCAATTGTACAAGATGGTCATGGTATGCTTCCTTTGTTTTCATATGCTATTAAGGATTCAGTTTTTATAAAAATATTCAATCTTGTGTTTGCTTTAGTGATAGGTTCTATCTTATTTGTTTTAGGTTTTTGATATGTTTTTGGATAAATATACTAGAACAAGTATATGAGTTGTGATAAGACCATGTATGATAAATGTTAAAATCATAATTTGATTTCAATATGTGACGTCATATAAACGCCCACATCGGGATTAGAGTATTGGATTTACTAGTGGAGTATATTTTTCTTTATCTGTTGGATTGTTATTAATTTTTGATACTTCGAATTTTTAGTTTATAATTTTTTGGAGATGTTTTTACACAAAGTTCTATTTTTATACCAAAAACTTTATAAATATAGAAGTTGACTATTATTATAAATAAAATAGAATAAAAGTGATAAAAATGAAAAGAAAAATAATATGTGTAGGAATGATAAGCATATTCCTGCTTTCGGGTTTAAGTTTAACTGCAGCAGGGATGAATGCAAGTGATGTAAAAAAATCTTCATTTGGTGCATTGGAAAACAAACCTAATTTATATTGTCCAAGTATAATGATAACAAATGATGGTTTTTCAACATTAAATGTATTTGTTGATATAGCAAACGAAATGATAAATATTCCAGTATCAAAAGATGAAACATTTGATATTTCATTTTACTTTAATGATGAAGAGACTGCCTACTATACAATTGAAGATTACAGTTTTGATTACGATGAACCTGGAACTTTGCAATGGGTAACTATAGTTAGTGAACAAGGTTATGATGATTTTGATTATCCAGAAGGTTCTTTTACTATCAAAGTTAAACTTGATTCAAATAACGATATTGATGAAGAGGACGAAACAGACAATATCGCCGTAAGCGAAAGTGTAACTTCAAAAGCAAAAGCACTTAATCCAGTGATGAAACTTTTAGAGAGCATCTTTAAAAGATTTGACTGGAATTTTCCAATACTTAGTCGCCTTTTTTAGACACTTAAAAAATATTATTTATTTTACGGCTGAGAATACTGCATGGACTGAAACGATAGTGTAAGGCCTGCAGATGAAAAGCCGTATTTCTTTTTAGACAATTAAATGTTCTTTTTTTTGTCGCACGCGGCACACCGCATGGGTGTGCCCTATAAAGGTGCGACAGGAAAAAATCTTTATGAAGAATGTAAGTAGTGGTAGCTCTAAAAAGATTTCGGGTGATACCCGGAACAATTGGGTAACAATGCTGTTTATTACCAAAAAGCGATACAGATGTTTTAGAAAACTATCTCATATAGAGACATGTAAACAACGATTCAAGGAGCTAGAGTATCTGGGTTTTGAGTTTGGAGAATTTGGTTTTGCTGGTAACCATGTGCATTTTCAGGTGAATATCCCAAAAAAGTACTCAATTGAAACAGCTGAGATTATTTTGAAATCAGAGTCATCTAAACGAATGTTTAAAAAGCATCCTGGTTTCCGCAAACGTTATCCAAAAGGGGCTTTTTGGAGTGGTTATGAACATTATCAATCCACTGGTTTAAGGAATCTGGAAGAGTCCACAGATTATTTACGTCGTCAACAAGAACATCATAACATAAAAGTTACTGATGATAGACAACAGGTTTTACCTGGTTTTACCGCCGAGCGGGGATGCGGGATGACCGCAGCCTGAATAAGGCAAGGGCTTGCCGAGGAAGCGAAGGCGGAATGGGATCATAAGGGCGTAGCCCTTATTTCACTATCTTTTTTAATATTTTTATATCAAAAAATTTGTAATTATGGAAATATACTATTATTATAAAAAAATAAAATAAAGGCGATAAAATGATAAGAAAAATAATGTGTATAGGAATGATCGGAATATTCTTACTAACAGGTATATCCTCAGTATCTGCTGTAGATAATACTAAATTCATTGTTACTGGAGATGGATTCAACTACTCAATTGACTCTGTAACATATGAACCTGAAACAATTGAAAAAGAAAAATTAGTAGTTTTTACAGTAACTGTAGGATTCGAAAATACTGAGGATGCAGTGTATATAGAACTTTATATTGATGAATATTGTAATCCAGACGACGGAATGGCCTCTGCTGCAACACCAGAAAGACCAACAGTTGAATTAGAATATACCTGGCCAAATGATTATGAAGACCATAATGTATTAATTATGATTGACCCTGAAAATCAGGATGCTGAAACAGATGAAACAGACAATACCTGGGAAGAAACATTGTCTGCATATGAAACACCAGATGAAGAAAAACCAGATTTTGTTATAACTAAGATAGAACTAGGAGATTATTTTGATGGGCATGGATATCCAGTTATATTAACAATAAACAATAGAGGTGGTGCTGTTGAAAAAATGGATGTTACAATAAGATTAATAATCGAAAATAGCCGATACCATAATTCAGAAGAATACTACATAGAATATGAAGATTCAGGAAAGTTAACTGATCCGCAGCCAATAATTATTAATATTCCAAAAAGAGCTACTTTGACAGCAGAAATCGACCCCCCTTATGAAAATCACCCTAATGGGGCAATAGATGAATGGAATGATGATGGAGATGCAGAAGATAACAATATATTAACCAAACATGTCATTCTATCTAAAAATACCAATTCAATAATTGATTTTGTTGAAAACATGTTAGATAATAGATTTGATTGGCCATTCCCGATGCTTAGAGTAATGCTATGGGCATTAGGTAAATAAAAAATAACATCTTTTTCTTTTTTTCCTCAAATTATACTATTAACTTTTTTTACTGATTTTTTTAAATAACTCACTAGTAAGTAATGCCCACATCGGGATTCGAACCCGAGTAGGAGCCTCCGCAGGGCTCCAGGATATCCAAACTACCTCATGCGGGCTTATTTTATGATGTCTACCATAGAGACTTTTTCCAAAACAAGATCACTATATTTATCTTTTGACACAGTTTTTATTTCCCTATCTTTAAACCCGAGTTTTTTTAGAGTATTAATATCTCCTTTTAGTAGATTATCATTTCTTTTTAAACCTAGAAAATCAATGTAAGTATCAACTATTTTATCTAGATTATTTTTTGTTTTAATCATAATAAAAATAATTGATGCATCACCTTTTTTCACCCCAATTTTAGGGATAGCAATTTTAAGTTGCCTTTCACCAGATGCATAAAGGAGTATTTCCATTTCTAAAGAATTGCAGGTATTTGTTTTATTTTCAAATGCTCTTTTAGCATGTTCATAAGAAGAGATAATATGATTTTTATTATAGATATACTCTGCATCAAATAATTGAATTAAAATATTTTTTTCTTTGGAAAAATCATTTATTTTTTTAAGAAAAGAATCAACATTAGATATTTTCCCTTCAGCACCAAATATCTTTATCATAATTTATCACTTTGTAAATTCTGAAAGTTCTCTTTCTTCGCCTTTATCACTTTCACCTATTTGTTTTTTAATACTTTTTGCAATACCCTCGCCTATTGTTTTAACTTTAGCTATTCTTTTAAGTGGGACTCCTCTTAGATCATTAATTGTTTTAAACTCTTGATTGAAAAGAGACCTAGCCCTGATTCTTCCTATACCTTTTAGTGATACAAGATTCAATAATTCTTTTTTACATCCATATTGCACTCTCATTAATAAGTCACTTATATCTGATACGCAATCAAAATTATACATCCGTGCAAACTCACGAGTCGCATGTAAAAGCCACTGGGTCATCTCAACAATATTATGTATATCACCAGGGCCAACGTTATACCTATTTACAATCACATCCTCACTTTGTTCATCAATCCAATCCATCACAAGGCTAGCTGTTTTCAAGTCACTTAGAAACCATTCATACTCATCAGAGAAAGACTCTGGTTTTTTAATTAAAAACTCACCGACATGTTCCTCTGCTTTTTCTTCAATCCAAGAATCTGTTTTTCTAAGATAAAGAGAACGGACATCAGGTGTTGAACATACTGCATGAATAAAAGACAAGGCCGAGGTTTTTTTATCACAAGATGTTTCCAATGCTTTTTTTATCTGAAGAGCACTTAACGGATCTATATAAAGAGAACTAGTTCTATTCCCAAATAGTGTTGGCATAAACTTATCTTCATTTATTATTTCAATAAACCCGTTTTCTAATAGAAAGTCTATTGCTTCTTTTATCTGATCCTGCAATGCAAAAGTATCTGATTGATAAGCATAAAAAGTACTATCAATAAATTTATTCACACCATCCATACTATCAACAAAACCAGTTGCAATACTTGATAAAAGATGCATTCTTAGGGCTGCCTGGCTTCCAAGTTTAGAATAAATAGGCTCGGTTTCGCCCATTATATAGTTATCATAGATAAGCATACTTTTTTTTCTGTTTTTTGCAATAGAAATTGCTTCACCAAATTTATCATAACGAGGTCGCCCGGCTCTACCAGCTTGTTGTTTGTATTCTAAAATAGGTATAGGGTTCATACCAAAATTAGGGTCATACCTCCATAAATCTCTTATTATCACTCTTTGAGCAGGGATATTTACTCCTGCAGCAAGAGTAGGAGTTGCAACAATACATTTTATAAGACGTTTTTTAAAATTGTTTTCAATAAATCTTCTATGAATACTCGATAGACCTGCGTTATGAAAAGAAACCCCTCTTTTAAGACAAAAAAAGAGTTTTTTATCAACAGATGTGAGTTCAGGTAAATTTTTTTTAAGAGAATCTAAAAGTTCTTCTAATTTTTCTTTTTCTTTTTTAGATAAACTCTGTTCAACCACTCTACTTATTCTATTTGCCACCGAAACTGTAGATCGTCTAGTGTTTACAAAAACCAGAACCTGGCCTTTTTTTGATAAAGAATCTTCTACTAGAAGTTCAACAGATTTTTTTTCAGATCCTTTTACCTCTTCAATTTTCCCATCATCAAATCTGATTACATCTTTATAAAAAACTCCTTCTCTTAAAGGAACCGGTCGCCAATCAGATTGAACAAGTTTTCCATCTAGCCATATTGATAAATCAATAGCATTACTTATTGTTGCAGAAAGAGCTATTATTTGAGTATCAGGATTTAATGCTTTAAACCTGGATATTATAACCTCAAGAGTGGGACCACGACTTGGATCATTTATAAGATGGATCTCATCTACTACAAGAACTTTGATATTATTAACCCATGAAACCTTATGTCTTAATAGAGAGTCTGCTTTTTCAGAGGTACATACAATTATATCATATCTACCAAGTCTTGGATCGGAATCATCAAGATCTCCAGTTGAAATACCAACTTTAAAACCTATTTTTTCAAAAACCTTTAATTCTTCGTATTTTTCACGAGCAAGTGCTTTAAGTGGTACAACATAAAGGGCTTTACCTGGTTCTTTTAAAAGTCTGTTTACAATAGTTAAATAAGCAACAAGGCTTTTTCCACTTGCTGTTGGAATAGATAAAACTACATTGTTATCCTCTAAGGAAAGAGGTAATGCTTTTTCTTGAGGCGGATAAAGACTATCAATATCCTGGTTTTTTAGAATTTCTGTTATCTCAGGTTTTAATTTTAAATCACTAACTTTCATGTTTTCAAGACTTGTAATAAGGAAAGAGTTTAAAAAACAAAAGCCTTATTCATATATACATAATAGTGAAAATTTGCATATGAGTTGATATAATGGGCCGAAGACAGACAATGCAAGAAAAATTCAAACAACAAATGAAAGCGTATCGTAAGAAAAAAATGAAACAGGACAACACTCCTTTCATGCCACCAAGTGGTAATGTATATGTAATGGATTCTTTAAATCCTACAGAAAAATTGAAAGCAGAGGTTGTAAATACAAGAACCAAACAACATCGGGAAATAATCACCCAACTAGCTTGTCCTGTATGTGGAAATCCCATGGATTGGGATTCTAACTGGGAAGCTTTTATTTGTGAGAAACATGGAAAAAAAGGAATATATGAAATAGTAGAGAAAGATTAAAAATAATCATATTTTGGTGGTTAATATGGCTGAAGAAAAAATTGGAATAATAGAGCATTTTTTTACACATATTAGTGTTGCAGCTATAAAAATTACTGATGGAGAACTCAATGTTGGAGATACTATCCATATTGTAGGTGCTCATACGGATTTTAAACAAAAAATAAATAGTATGGAGATTGACCGTAACCCTGTTGAAAAAGTTAAATCTGGTGATGAAGTTGGTATAAAAGTAAAAGACAGGGTTAGAGAAAATGATGTCGTATATAAGATCGTAGAGGCGTAAAAAATGAAGGAACTAGCAGAGGTAAGAACATTAAAAGTTAATAGATACATGATAATTGATGATGAGCCATGTAAGATAGTAAGTATTTCTACTTCTAAACCTGGTAAACATGGTGAAGCAAAAGCAAGAATTGAAGCAATAGGTGTTTTTGATGGACAGAAAAGAAGTGTCGTTAAACCAGTGACTCACAAAGTTGGTGTACCAATTATTGATAAGAGAACTGCTCAAGTAGTAGCTCTTATGGGTGAAAATGTTCAATTAATGGATATGGAAACCTATGAGACATTTGAAATACCGATACCTGATGAATATAAAGGAAAACTCAAACCAGGAAGTGAGATTTCATATTTGATAGCACTAGGCAGAAAAAAAATAACTAGAGTATAATTTTTTATAAATATGAACTTTCCAAATTATTTTGCTGACGCTGATGCTAGTTTAGATGAGGCTGATTTTGTAATATTTGGAGTACCATATGACAAAACCTCTTCTTTTAGAAAAGATGCAAGACACGCTCCAGATAAAATTAGAGAAGCTAGCTGGAATTTTGAAACATATGACTTTAGGACAGGTGCGGATCTAAAAGATATAAAAATACATGATTATGGTAATCTAGAAGTATGTGATGATACGCCATCTCAGATGATAGAAAAAGTCACTAATTTTACAAGAAATTTACTAAAGAAAAATAAGTTTCCAATAGTAATTGGTGGCGATCATTCAATAACTCCGGGAATTATAAAAGCGTATTCAAAAGATATTGCAGTTATTTCTCTGGATGCACATATAGACTTTAGAGATATATATGAAAATGAAAAATACAACCATGCATGTGTAATTAAAAGAATATCTGAACATATCGATATTAAAAATATTGCTGTTATTGGTTTAAGATCTGCTGAAAAAGAAGAGTATTATAATGCAAAAAAAACAGGATTATATTTTGTTGATTCTTTTGAAATTAAAAAAAATGGGATAACACAATCTATTAAAAAAACAAATTCTTATTTAAAAAATAAAAAAATCTATCTAACACTTGATATAGATTGTATAGACTCATCTTATGCTCCGGGTACAAGTACTCCTGAGCCTTTTGGTATAACTCCTTTTGATCTAATAGATATAATAGATGCTTTTTCACAAAAATTAGTTGGTTTTGATATAGTTGAAGTTTGCCCGTCATATGATTATGGTGAAACATCTATTTTGGCTAGCAAACTTATTAGACAGGTCATCATAAATGTGTATAAAAATATAAAAAATAAAGATAGAAATTACAAGTATTGAGTATTTTAGCAAATTCATTTTAGTAGGAGATTCAATAATCTACTAATAATTGGAAATCGATGGAAGATATATTCAAATAGAATATTTATAGGTTTGAGATGTGTTTCTTTGTTTTTAGGCATGCTTACAACAAGTGGATCAGACCAATCGCTCTCCACCCCGTCAGATAAATCTCCATCGCCATTTGGGTCATCTTTGGCTTTTACTCTTACATTAAATGTACCTTTGTTTTTCCATGTGTGTTTTGCAGTTATTGTTTCCCCTGAGTTATAGGGTCCAATCCAGTTGCTCATTGCATCTTCCCAATCCCATAGATAATATACTGGATCACCATCTGGGTCTGTTGAACTGGTTGAGTATGTATATTCTTCACCTGCAGGGCCTTTTGTTTTTCCGGAGGGTTGCGAAGGTTTTGTTGGTTTACGATTTTGTATGATCTCAAAATTTTTGGTTTTAATTTCTTCCTCGTTATCTGCTTTATCTATTGAATAAAACCGGATTTTATGATCTGTTGGAATAGAAATAGTTATTGGACCATTATATTCAACCATCGCTCCATCATCGAGTTTGTAATATGTTGAATCCACTCCTGATCCCCCTGTGTCTGAGCTACTTAAAGAAATTTCAACATCACCTAGATATATTGGACCATGTTCACCCTGCCCTATTTTATTTCCATCTATGAAACATTGGGTTTGTGGCGGGGTTCTATCAAAACCTTGGCTTTTTACAAAGGTAACATCACAATTATTCCCGCTGTTTATAGTCTCACGTTCCATCCCTACCGCTGTTATACTACTAGATGACATACACCAATCAATTTCCGATAGTTTTTTTTCAGATGTATAGATAACACCTGTTTCTATCTGATTATTTGTTTTTACAAGGGCACAGTTAAGTCTTGAAGAGGTATCACTTGACCAGCCTACAGCAAAGTTAACATCTGCATATTTATCACCTAGGTTAGTAGATAACGCGGGTGAAAAAGCAACTGGGTTGGAAATCTCCCCTGTTGTTATTTCATGTTCGGTGTTACCTCCAAATGATACACCACTTATTTGACTGTAATATAATTTTCCATCATATATATCCTGGTTATTTTGTGTGTGATAATTGTTTCTTAACCATACAGCATATGCTTCACCGTCTTTACCATATACTACAGATGGGGATACCTCTTGGTAGTTGTTTTCTGTCAAACTGCAAACACCTTTTTCTCCTAATCCTCCGTTTGTAATAGTAACTCTTGTTAATTCTTGATCCTTGGTTGTTGTAACATCTCCATCTGAATCAATTGTAAATACACATTCTGCTAATCCAGGATTGTTTATAGCTACTTGCGGAGTTGAGATAATTGCTTGGTTTTCAACAGGTTTTGTAATCTCTGACCAGCTGTCTCCATCCCAAAAAGTTGCGTATAAACTCCGGTCGTTTATTGTTTCAATATCATTATCACTATCGGAGGTCCATACAAGAACTATATCCCCGTTTGAATCTGATGCTAGTACAGGCTGCGAATCCATTTTATTGTTATCTGTGATAGATTGAATGGATTCCCAGATGTTTCCATTCCATTCTGTATATGCTATTTCCATAGCATTCATCACATCATCCATTTCGCTATTTGCATCAATAGAACTATCTGTCTGAGTAAAAACACAAATAGCATCTCCATCAATATCAAAACCTAATTGAACATCCATCTGAATTAAATTATCATTTGTAGGACTTATTCTCTGCGGCTGGTTTATATGTCCGTTATTCCATATTGTATACCAAAGTTCCATTCCTTTTACATCAGGTTTGTTTTTATTATCATGTGACCAGACTATCATTTGCTTTGTACCAGCAGTACCCGGAAAAGATGCTGCTGTAGGATTGGCATGTGGGAACGCGTTTTTTATCATAATCCCACTATCTTTTGTGTTGTCCCATATAAAACTTCCATACTGGTTTTGATTTTTATATTCTCTGGAAATTGGAGCCCAGGCTTCTTCGGTGTAATCTTTCCCTGTAGATCCCATACTATTATATGACCAGGTGTAACTCCATTCACCCGAGGCTGTCCAACATAACAGCCTTAATTTTCCTTTTATCCATGCTTGTAAAACAAAGTTATCAAAATAACCATTATTCCCTGGTGGTGTTCTAAAATATAATGTTCCATCTCCCCCTGCTTCACAGTAGAAATCACCTATTACAAATCCGAGTTCAGCATATGCTTTAACTAGTGCTCCTACTGCGCATTCTGCCCCGCTATCATCACTGATTTTAATTCCTAACCCTGGTACAATCCCACCGTTTGGGTTGTCAACAGGGTCAAGATTAAAGGTTATATCTACATGTGGTTCTATTACAATACCTGCTTCCACACCGATACCACATACTTTTAGTGGTACAAGAAAAACAGGTATGGTTACTCTTCCGTTTATTGTGATGTACATTTCATTCCAGATTATTTCATTGTTATTTATTGAGATGTCTCCAAATAGCTGAGCTCCGATTTCACCACCAATTGATTTTGCTTCTACTCCTGCTTGAAAACCACCTGTGACAATGATTGTTTCATCTGAGCATATGCTTATGGAGCTTCCAACTCCTCCAGAAAAACTGTACTTTCCCCCTACGTCATCAACTGGAACTCCACCTGGTACTTCGGCTTCTACTGGTGGTTCGTCTTCATCCTCTGGTGATCCTGTTGAGAAATCAACAGCAGCTGTTAGTTGCCAATAGTTGTTGTAATCGAGTTCTGGTTCTTTTACTTCAACTGAGAATGATGCGAAATCTGTGTCGTTATAGTTTGCTACGTAGTTTAAAAAGTTTATCAGCCATCCTACTTTTGGGATGATTCTTGGATGTATTGTTTTTGTGTCTGTTCCTTTTGAGTTGTATGCAGTTATAACAATTTCATCGTTGGGGTATATGTTTTTTGAGTTGAAAGTCGCGGTCCATCCATCAGAACCGTCGTTGTCTCTATGTAATTGAGATCCAAATTCGAATTCTACGTAGGATGCGTCGGTTACAAATGCAGTGTAAGTGTTTTCCAGGTCCATTTTTTCTATAAGAAAACCGGTATTACCTGAGGTTTCACTTCCATCTGCGTAGTATGGTTTTATTTCTGTTATTTGTGGTGGGTTATCTGGAGATCCTTTTGTTGTATAGTGCCATGTTGGTCCGGGGGTTGTGGCTCCGTGTTCGTCCTCGGCTATTATTTGCCAGTAGTAGGTTGTTTCATATGATAGTGTCCCTGGATCGTATGATGTGCTTGTTT
>Ga0180433_10008382_pt1 | contig 12875 bp, 12 predicted proteins | sample SS_ome_8_FD_132980 | JGI IMG/M metagenome (GOLD analysis project Ga0180433, IMG submission 132980) | Hypersaline lake sediment archaeal communities from the Salton Sea, California, USA - SS_1_D_1 metaG | ecosystem: Environmental > Aquatic > Non-marine Saline and Alkaline > Hypersaline >... | reverse complement strand
CGGTCCCAGCCTTCCTCGAGGTCGGAGCCGAACCGCGCCCGGTCGATCGAGCCAGCAGCAAAGTATCGAGGCAGGAGGCGCTCGTGGTCGAAGAGCTTCGGCTTGTCTGGGAACCGTGCGTGGCGGGCAAGAAGGGCCGCGCTTCCTGCGCCGACGGCATCCGGTTCGGGGAGGGTCCAGAGGACGGCAAGACAGCCCACCGGTCGCAGGATTCTCGCCATCTCGGACAGAGCCGCCTCGGGCGTGAACCACTGGAGGGCTTGTGCGGCGACGACGAGATCGACGGAGTCGTCCCGTAGACCGATCCTCTCCGCGGTTCCACGGGTGCTCCGGTACGCGGGATGGTCCCCGCAGGCGTCGTCAGACCAACGACGCATCTCCTCGTCCGGTTCGACGGCGTAGACCGTACGCGCTCGTTCGAGGAGGCGTGAGATCACCGCGCCGGTTCCCGAGCCGAGCTCCGCGACATCGCAGTTGCCTGGGAGTGCACAGCACTCGAAGACGAAATCGACGGCTGCCTCCGGCACGTCCCAACGGTGGGCCGCGTAGAGGTCGGCGCGGTCGGCGTACGGGCGGTCGATGGCCATGCGGGAGTCGCCTCCGGAGGGGCACCGTCGCGTAAGTCGAGAACCTCAGGCCTTCTCCAGCACCTGCTTGGCGAAGCGCTTCGCCGCCTCGAGATCTTCGTCGTTCGGGCGGCCCCGCACGTCGGACAGGTACTCCTTCCAGACGGCCTCGTCGGTGATGATCGTCGAGTGCACGAAGGCCTCGATTTGAGGCGACGGCGCACCCTGACAATGGAAGTAGCCGAGGAAGTCGACCCCCTTCGAGGCGGTCTTCTCGGTGAACGTCTTCTCGCAGATCCCGGCCCACTTCTCGTACATCCCGTTTCGCCACTCGTCGCCATCCGGCATCGTCGTCGCGTGGGTGACGAAACCGGCGACTTTCGGCCCTCCGCCCTCGGGCAGCTCGGAGAGGGTTGCCTTGAGAGGTTGTGCTACGTCGGCCGAATGGCAGGTCGAGCCGAGGAACGCGACCTCGCAGGCGGCGAGGTCCTCCGCCGTGATCTCCGATACGGCAGCCACCCGGGTCTCATGGCCGAGTCCCTCCGCCGCGGCTCCGATTGCCTCGGCGATCCGCTTGGTGTTCCCGGTCTCACTGAAGTAGCCCACGAGGATGCGCATCTGTCGATCCGTCCTTTCGTCCTTCCGTGCTTTCGCTTTCCGTTGCCTAGGTGAACTCCGCGACCGGCTCCAGCGGACGGAGGAACTCCTCCGTTGTGGTCCCCGGCTCCGCGTACTCACCGTGATACTCCTCCGGGAGGAGAGCGGCGAGGCGGTACATGATCTCGTCAGCGATCCGCTGACGAAGGTCCGTCGTGATTCGCCCGGTCGGCGGTTCAATGCGAAAAGGATCCCCAACGTGGATGTGAAACGGCGTGCGCCGGAGACGCCGCAGGTTACGATGGAAGGCCTCCCCGCCATGGAAGGCGAGCGGGAGGAGGGGCGCCCTACTTCGCAGGGCGATCGTTACCATCCCGGGGTGGCCGCGCTGCAGCCTTCCGTGCCCGCTCCGGGTTCCCTCAGGGGCGAGGCCGAGGATCCCCCGTTGCTTGAGTACGGCGAGGGCACGGCGGATTGCGGTGACGTCCGGTTCGCCGCGTCGGATCGGGATCGCCTCCCACTGGTCGAAGAGCCAGCGAAGGATCGGGTGCTCCCACGCCTCGGCCTTGGCGAGGCCGATCACCTTCCGCGGACGAAGGTGGCGATGCAGGACGGGGGCCTCGAGGAAATTGACGTGGTTCGTGACCAGGATCAGAGGACCGTGCTTCGGGACCTTGGAGATCTCCTCCCCGTAGACGCGACAGAGGATGCGGAGGAGAAGGCCAATCAACGCGTCGACGAGCTTCCCCGAACCGGTCATCCGACCTGTTCTCCTTCCACGATCACGTCGATCGCCTGTGGCCGCAGGCGCATCGTCAGACGTTCCCCGTCAGTGCACAGGGTCTCCCCGTCGGCGTGGGCCGGGAGGACGCCCTCGATCGCCGTCACGGTCACCCACTCGGTGCGCCCGGTCTGGATCGCCGGGTGTGACGCTTGCGTCCCACGCATGAAGCGGAAGATCAGGGCGAAGATCCGCGAGCGACTGACCTCGCACGAGATGCAGAGATCGAAGCTCCCGTCCGCCGGGTCCCCCTCGGGAGCCATCATGAAGCCCCCTCCCATCCGGCGCCCGTTCATGACGGATACCAGTAGGGACCTCTGGTCGAGTGTCGCCCCGCGGAACTCGATCCGTGTCTGGGGAGCCTTGAAGTAGAGGAAGATCGTCTTGAGCGCTGCGACGAGGTATCCGAGGAAGCCGCGGAGACGCTTGAGCTTGGCCGCTTCGAGGCCGACGACGGTGTCGAAGCCGATCCCGACGCCGTTCCCGAAGTAGCGTCCTTCGGGGAGGGCGTCCCCTTCGACCCACCCAACGTCGATTCGCCTCCGTCGGTTCGCGGCAAGTGCGGCACAGCCGGTCTTGACGTCCGTCGGGATACCGACCCCGTAGGCGAAGTCGTTGCCCCGGCCGACGCACAGGACGCCGAGAGCGGTTCGGTCGAAGCCCTCGCGCTGGGCCTGCATCAGCCCGTTCAGCGCCTCGTTTGCGGTTCCATCCCCACCGACCGCGACGACGACGTCGACTCTGTCGCGCGCCGCGTCGCGAGCGATCCCCGCCGCATGCCATGGCCGGTCGGTGAACAGGACGTCGTAGTCCAACTGATGAGTCTTCAGCTGCTCCTCGATGAGGGGCAGCGCCCGTGGAGCGGTTCCACCTCCCGCTTCCGGATTGACGATCAATCTGTATCGCATCGGACCGCGATGCCTCCCTCCGTCGTCCGCCCCCGGGCGACGCTGCGTCGCCCGGAGGGATCCTAGCGCCTTGCGGCTCCGCGTGCGAGTGGGAGCAGCCAAGGCCTCGGCCGAGAGCGGAGCGATCGCAGCAGGCGAAGACGGGATGATCGGGTTGCGGCTTCCGGGCGGATAACCGATGATAGATACATTGGGGGTTACGGTGACGAGGCGCGGTCGTGCATCCGACTGACCGGTCCGCATGAAGGAGGATCACCGTGTGTTCCAGCAGGTTCCTTGGGAATGGTTTCGGTCCGTTCGATGGGCGGATCTGGCTCAACTGCGCGCACCAAGGTCCGCTACCCCAGGAGGCGGTCGCGGAGGCGGAACGAGCCCTTCGCTGGAAGGTCGCTCCGCACCGGATGCCTGATCGGCATTTCGAGGAGGTGCCGGATCGCCTGAAGCGAGAGCTGGGAGGCCTGATTGGGACTGCGCCGGAGGAGATCGTCCTCGGCAATAGCACATCCTACGGCATCCACCTGTTAGCAAACGGGATGCCATGGAAACCGGGGGACCGTGTTCTTCTTGTTGACGGAGATTTCCCGGCCACGATCCTTCCATGGCTGGGGTTGGCGAAGCAGGGCGTTCAGGTTGACTTCGTGCATCCATCGGGATTCGTCCCGACGGCGGACGAAGTCGAGGAGCGCTTGAATTCGAGGACCCGAGTCTTCTGTGCAGGCTGGGTCAACTCGTTCAATGGCGGAGCGATCGACCTGGAGTCGATAGGCGATGTCTGTCGGAAGCGCGGGGTTCAGTTCATTGTCAACGGGTCGCAGGCAATCGGTGCGCGCGCTCTGGATGTGCGGAGGACGCCGATTGATGCTGTGGTGAGCTGCGGATTCAAGTGGCTTTGCGGACCGTACGGAACCGGCTTCCTCTGGATGAGCCCTCAATTGCGTGAGTCGCTGGAAATCAACCGCGTCTACTGGTTGGCAATGCAGCGGGGGCGCAGCCTGAACCGGATGCGCGACTACGAGCTGCGAGATGATCTGGGGAGCTATCAGTACGACGTCTTCTGCCCTGCGAGCTTCCTCAACGTGCTTCCGTGGACGGCGTCCGTCGTGCGCTTGGCTGATCTGGGGATCGACAGGATCGAAGCGCACGACCAGCGGCTAGTCTCGCGGCTCATCGAGGGCATCGATCGCAGGATATACCGGATCCTGAGTCCAGTGTCCGGAGCCGAGCGTTCGACCCTTGTCTTCGTGAGTCACCGGGAGAGAACCCGAAACGAGGAGCTGCACCGGCAGCTTGGAGAGGCGGGGATCGACATCTCCCTTCGAGAGGGGAACTTGCGTGTCTCGCCTCATCTCTACAATACGACCGACGAGATCGACACGCTTCTCGACATCCTGAACGCCGTCGGATCCGATGACTAGGGTGTCCGAGGGATTCAAGTCGGCGCCGCGGAGCAATGCGGGAACAGAGTTCGCGGAGGGTCGAACTGCCGTGCGCGGATCGTGCGAAGGGAGGTCGAGTGAAGGTTCTTGCGATCAACGGGAGTCCACACAGAAACGGCAACACGTTCAAGCTGATCGACGCGGTGCTCCGTGGCGCGCGAGATGACGGGCATGACGCGGAGACCGTTCACTTGATCGACCTCGATCTCGACTACTGCAGCTGGTGCAATACCTGCATGGAGCGCACGCCAGGCATCTGCCCGACCGATGACGGCTTCATGGACCTCGTGGGGATGATCGGCGGGGCTGACGTTCTTGTGGTCGGGTGTCCGTCCTCGGGACGTTCGGTCACCGGCTACATGAAGAACTGGCTCGACCGGTTCTGCAACACCCAACTGATTTGGACTGCCGACGAGGCTGGGCGAGTCTCGAAGCAGTCGCGTCTTCCGAAAGGGAAGCGGAGCATCCTGATCGTTCAAGGGTGCACGAATCAGCTCGCCGGAACGATCGAGCCGATCGAGATCGTACTCAAGAGCGTCGAGATCCCGATCGTCGAGCGCCTGATCGTTCCCCACGTCGGACTCACGGAGAAAGACACGATTCAGGACCATCCGGATGTTCTTGAGCGGGCGTTTCAGACAGGACGTTCGCTCGGCTGACAAGAGCCGCCGAAGCTGCGGGAGACACCAAGATCGAGGCTGTCGCGGCCCGGTTCCGCTGACTCCATCTTCGCTTTGGATCTAGAGGTTTCCTAGTTGGGGGCCTGCGTTGCATGTACGGCGGTATACGGAGTAGAATATACGTATACCGTGAAAGGAGGTCGGCCTTGAAACTGACCCTCTATGTACCGGACAGCCTTTACGACCGATTGGAGCGATATCGCGATCGGATCAACGCATCCGCCGTCTTGCAGCGAGGTCTGGAACGGGAGCTAGGCGCCCTCGAAGCCGGTGATGCGTACGACGGGCCGGAGCTGGAGCGGGCGCTCGCGCGGCTTCGAACCGAACGGGGCGTCTTGGAGAAGGAGGTCCGTGATCGCGGGAGAGGAGAAGGGATGGCGTGGGCCTTGAGGTCTCGCTACGTCGAGCTTGCATCCATTGCGGGCGTCGCAGAACGCGTCGAGCCGAAGCTCCGCTCGAACCCCTCCGTGGTCTACAAGCTCATCAGGAAGGCGCCGAGGCACCTCTTCGCGAACGTGAGCCATCCGAAGAAGGAGGATGCGCTCGCCGAGCGGGAGGTCTTCTGGAGCGGGTTCCTCGAGGGGCTGATGGAGGTCTGGCGCCGTCTCGACGAGAGGGCCGAGACGAGAGTGTCCGGGGACGGCGACGCGGAAACCACGCCGGACTCCAAGTCTACGTACCGCTAGTGCTGGACGAAGCAGACACCAGGGTTCACGAGGGTCGAGCCCTGGTGGTGTGCGGGGAATGCGAAGCCGGTCGGTCGGATTCCGAGACTCCTCTCGAACTGCGCCAGGACCTCGGAGCAGCGCTTGCTTCGGGGCGCACGGCCGAGATCTTCGCCTGGGGCGAAGGTCGAGTGATCAAGCGCTTCCGACATTGGGTGCGGCCGGAGGACGTTCTCGCCGAGATGGTCCACTGCAAGACGGTCGCCGATCTTGGCTTGCCCGTTCCGAAGGTCCGCGGCCTCGTCGAGCTCGGGGGCGCGTTGGCGATCGTTTTCGAGCGGATCGACGGTGGGACAACGGTTGAAGCTTCTGCGGGGAAGCCACTGCGCTATACCCGACTCGGGAAGGGCTTGGGCGAGCTTCACGCCACGCTTCACGCCACTCCGGTCCGGGAGACCATGAGCCTTCCAGATCAACGCCATCGGCTGCGCGAGAAGATCGAGCAGGCCGGTTCGCTGTCGGAGAGCATGTGCCTTCCCCTGGTTGCCCGGCTCGACAGCCTTCCGTCGGGCGACCGTGTCTGTCACGGGGATTTCCATCCGGAGAACGTCCTTCGTAGCACGGACGGCCGGGCGGTGATCATCGATTGGATCGACGCCACGATCGGAGATCCTCTCGCCGACGTCGCTCGGACCGTCGTCCTCATCGAGGGAGGGCCGCTTCCCGATCGCTGGATCGATCGGGTCCGGATTCGCCGTCGTCGTTCGGCCTTCCTCAAGGCCTACTTGAGGACTTACTTCAGGCGTTCTGGCAGACGCAGGGACCACCTACGTCCCTGGATACCCGTCGTGGCTGCGGCGAGGCTGAGTGAAGTCGAGGGTGCCGATGCGGTGGCGGTCCTCGACTACCTCGCGAGAGTCATGTAGACGTCGGAGGGCGGCATGAGAAGATCCCGACTCGAAGGGCTTGGCTCCTTCGCCTTCATCAGCCTAGGGCAGCTGCTTTCCCAGATCGGTTCGGTCATGGTCACTCTGGGACTCATGTTCTGGGCGTATGAGATCACCGGCCGGGCCACCGAACTTGCGATGCTCGGGTTCTTCTCCCTTCTCCCTCCGGTCCTTCTCGGACCGCTCGCCGGGGCGGCAATCGACCGCTTCCCCAGGAAGACTTTGCTCGTCGCGTGCGATCTCCTCGCTGGTCTTGGCTCGGTTGTCGTTCTGTGGCTTCTCAGCGCCCGAGCTCTTCAGATCTGGCATCTCTACGCGCTAACGTTCTCCGCATCGCTGTTTGGGACGGTACAAGGACCCGCGTTTCTCGCATCGGCGACGATGATGGTCCCAAAACGGCACTACGCGCGAGCTAGCGGACTGATGTCCCTCTCCGGACACGTCTCCGCCGTTGTTGCCCCGGGGCTAGGCGGGGTCCTCTTCACGCTGATCGGCTTGCGCGGGCTCCTGCTGATCGACTTCACAACGATGCTCTTCGCGGTCGTGTCGCTCCTTCTCGTCCGGATCCCCGAGCCGGATCGAAGTCGGTCTTCCTCTCAAGGAGAAGGCTTCCGGGGCGTCCTCGACAGCATCCGGGACGGCTTCGTCTTCCTCTCTCGCAGTCGGGAACTCCTTTCAGTTCTCCTGCTGTTCGCGGTGGGGAACGTGTTCGCGAGTGTCTACGAGACGCTCTACCGGCCATTGGTTCTAGCCCGGACAGGCGGAAACGAGATCGCGATGGCGATGACGCAGTCGATGATCGGGATCGGAGGCATCGCTGCCGCAGTCCTCGTCAGTCTCTTCGGGAGTCCGCGAAGGAAGATGGTCGCGGTGCTGATCGCCTTTGCCCTTGGCAGCGTCTGCCGAGCAGTCTTCGGAGCGAATGTCAGCTTCCCGGTCATCGCGGCCTGCGCACTGCTCAGTACGCTCTTCTTCACCTTTGCGGGAAGCTGCAGCAACGCGCTCTGGCAGTCGAAAGTCCCTCCGGAATTGCAGGGGCGTGTGCTCGCTACACGATTCGCGCTTGCGAAGGTGCTGGCCTTGGCCGCCCGGGCGCTCTCCGGTCCATTGGCCGACCGGGTCTTCGAACCGGCGATGCGGTCCGGAGGTCCCTGGCGGGAGTGATGGGATGGCTGGCTGGTTCTGGGACGGGCGCTGGGATCGGCCTGTTCATCTGTCTGACGAGCGCGGTCACGGTAGGCCTGGTTGTCTGGGGATTCCTGCTGAGGCGAATCCGACAAGTCGACTCGCTGGTTCCCGACCACGACGCACAGTCTCCGTCCGGCGGGTCGGAAAACGACGCTTCTAGGCCGGGTGTCACTTAGGGGGGCGTGGCTAGTGCGCGCCCTCTTCGATCTCGAACAGCGCATGGAGGACCGCTCGAGCGAATCCGGTGACGCAGCGAGAGGTCGAGGTGATCACGATCGCGGTCGACTCGGTACCCGTCGACGTCACCACGCACGAGGCGACGTAGACACCACCGGCTTCTTCAATGATCCGTCGGGAGTTCGGTGTCGGCGCGTCGTCTTCGTCGCCGGGCGCGATCGTAGCTTCTCTACCCCGCACGAGACCGAACTCAACCAGCACTGAGACGCCCTGCCCGATGCCGCCGACAACGCTTCTCGTCGCTGCAGCAGCCGTCAGGATCTCCTGGGCACGCTCGTCGGCGATGATCCCGTGGTGTGAGTGCCCTCCCGGAACGAGGACGGCGGCGTAGTCGGCGAGGCAGACGTCATCGTAGGTCAGGTCGACCGCGAGATGGTAGGACGGCTCCCGGTCGCCGACGGTTTGCCGGGCGACGAAGTCCTCCCAGAACGTGTGGGTGTGACGTTGGTCGCTGGCGATCTCGACGAGAACGCCTTGCTCCTCGAGCATCTCGACGATGGGGAAGAACTGGCGGGCGACGACCCACCGCGTCGGGATGAGGAAGAGGACCGCGAGGGGGGCTGCGGGATTCGCTTCGGCCGCATCGACCGGCGCACCGGCGGTCGCCGGGATGAGGGCCAGGAACAGAAGAAGACGGAGCCACTTGCGTGGGGAGGCTGCGCGGTTGCGTCTCATGGGGACGGGATCACCGTTCCGGACGAGACGTGTCGTTGAGTCTCCGCCCGACGGCTCGCGTGACGACCACGTCGACTCCCGTCCCTGCGATGTCCGTCGCGACGACCTCCCCGATCGCGACCGGCGCATCGACCACGACCCTGCGGAGCTCCCCCCGTGCAGCAAACAGCGCTTCGCGTGGGATCGGGCAGGCGGTCTTCACGCTCGCCTGGGGCTGTGTGCCGCCGGAGACGAGAATCGACGTCGTCAGCGTTCGCTTCGGCGCGGTCAGCTCCTCGATCGCGTAGTCGATCCCGCGGGGACAGGTGTGTCCTTCGACGACGATCGTTTCCGGGGTCGGCTCCCCCGAATGGGAGACCTCAAGCTCGCACCCGTTCGGACAGAGGATGCAGGTCAGCTTCTTGCGCGTCACTGGAGTCGCACCTCCAATCGGTCGACGTTAAGTCCATCGGCGCAGCGCACGGTCATCTGGACCATCTCGGCAGGATGGGCGCGTCGGAGCGTTTCCGACGCGAGAGCCCGACCGTCTGCGAGAACCTCGGCGGTTCGGTCCTGATCGGGAGCGCCGACGCGGAAGGAGATGAGGACCTCCTTCGCCCCCTTGGACGCCGCCTGCGGGACGACGTAGCGGATGCCCTCGCCGGCGGTGATCGTGGCGAGTGTGGACCTGCCGCCGGTTGCCAAACCCTCGAGCGCGTGGGATGCCGCGGCCCGGCCGGCGCGTTCGCCCTCCTCAGCCGCCCAGTCGGCAAGATCGTGGATGTGCAGGACGTTCCCGCAGGAGAAGACTCCGGGAACGTTCGTCATGTAGCGATCGTCCACGAACGCACCGGACGTCGAGGTATCGAGCTGCACACCGGCGCGCCGAGAGAGTTCGTTCTCGGGGATCAGGCCCACCGAGAGCAGAAGCGTGTCGCAGGGGATGTCAAACGCCGTTCCAGGGATCGGCCGACGGTCCTCTCCGAAGCGGGACACGGTGACGCCGTCGAGACGATCCCGACCGCGAATGCAGGTGACCGAGTGTCCGAGATGCAATGGGATGCCATAGTCCTCGAGACACTGGGTGATGTTTCGCGGGAGCCCCGAGGGGTAGGGGAGGAGCTCGACGACGGCCGCGACCTCGGCCCCCTCCCACGTCAGTCGGCGTGCCATGATGAGGCCGATGTCGCCGGATCCGAGGATGACGACTCGGCGTCCGACGCGGATGTTCTCCATGTTCGTCAGCCATTGGGCGGTGCCTGCGGTGTAGACGCCGGCAGGCCGAGGTCCCGGGATCCGTAGCATCCCTCGCGTTCGCTCCCTGCAACCCATCGCAAGGACAACCGAGCTCGCGCGAAGACGAGACCGGGAGCCTGGGCTCGTGCAGACGAGCTCCCGTTCCGGCGTCAGCTCGGCGACGAGGGTGTCCGAATGGACTTCGACGCCAGCCTCGCGGGCGCGGTCGACGTAGCGGGCGGCGAATTCCGGTCCAGTCAGGACTTCGCCGAACGCATGGAGGCCGAACCCGTCATGGATGCACTGGTTGAGGATGCCGCCAAGATGCGGGTTGCGGTCGATCAAGACGACCCTTGCCCCGGCGTCGGCTGCGGCTGCGGCTGCGGCGAGTCCGGCGGGCCCTCCGCCGATCACTGCGACGTCGGTCTCACGAGCGCGCAGTGTCACGGTTCACCTCCAGCAGTCTCCCGGCGAAGGCGGGGGAGTCGGGACCTCGGAGAAAGAAGTCGTCGGGACTCCAGCTGCGCTCGTTCTGGAGGATCTCCACGATCCTCGGTAGGCAATACCCGCCACTGCAGCGCCCCATCATCGAACGCGTCCGGAACTTGATCCCCGACAGCGTCCGAACATGGAGCGGGTTGTCGAGGGCGTGGAGGATCTCGCGCTTCGTCACGCCCTCGCAGCGACAGACGATGTCTCCCTGCTCGGGATCTTCCGCAACGCGACGCGCCTTCTCCTCCTCCGAGAGCTCGTCGAACCGATCCGGCCAGCGTCGAATCCGGACGCGATCCGCCCGTTTCGGCTTCAACTTCGCGCCGGAAAGGAAGCCGTCGACGACGTGGACGGCGAGGGCCGGAGCGGCCGTCAGGCCTGGGGATTCGATCCCAAGAAGATGAAGCGCGTTCGGGTGCTCAGGTGTCGTCAGAAGGACGTAGTCGCCGAAGCCTCCGACCTCCGGCGGCGTCAGCTTCGCACGGATCCCTGCGTATGCGCCGATCACCAGCTGGCGCGGCAGCTCCGGCCAGATCACGGTCGCTTCGTCGAGGAGCCGGTCGGACGTGCATTGGGTGCATCCGGTTCCCTCGGGATCGGCGACGTACTCGTTCGAGGGACCGAGGAGGACGTTTCCCTCCACGGTCGGCGTGATGTGAACGCCGAGGCCCGCACCGTCGGCACGAGGCGCGGGGTAGACCGACATCGCAAACCGCTCGCCGACCTGCCTGTCGAGGATCAGGTACTCGCCGACGCACGGGTAGACCTCGGGGGCGTCCGGGTCGAGCCAACGGGCGATCCTTCCGGCGTGGATCCCGGCGGCGTTGACGAGAACCCGCGCGTGCAAGGCCCCGGCCGTCGTTTCGACGACGAATCCGTCGGCCGCTGCAACCACCCCCGTCGCTTCGCAGCCGAGGTGGAAGACCACGCCGTTGGCGGCGGCGTCCTCGGCCATCGCCAGGGTCATCGCGTAGGGAGGGACGACGCCGCTCGACGGTACGTGCAGGGCGGCGATGCACTCGACGCCCGGTTGGAGGGCCGTCGCCTCCTCCCGGGAGACGAGGTGCAGATCGGGCACGCCGTTGGCCTCTCCCTGGCTGAGGAGGTGCTGGAGCGCCGGAAGGTCTTCCTGCGACTGCGCGATGACGAGCTTCCCGCAGATCGAGACGGGGACGTTGAGCTCACGACACCACTGTTGGAGGAGTTGGCGACCCTCCATGCAGAAGCGGGCACGGAGAGAGTCCGGGGCGTAGTTGATCCCGGCGTGGATCACACCGGAGTTGCGAGCGCTCGCCGCCATGCCGACGTCGTGCGCCTTCTCGACGACGGCGAACGAGCCCTCGAAGCGGCTGAGAACGCGGGCGATCGACGAACCGACGACGCCGGCACCGATGATCACCACGTCGAATCGCTCCGTTGCTGTGCTCACGAGTCGTCCCCCTCGATGGGTCAGCTGCGTCCGATTGTCAACGCTCTTCCAACCGCGGCGCAAGGGACATCCGAGGATCCACAGTGCGAGGACTCGGGCGCGGCGCGACCGCAGCTTGACCGGAAGCGTGGCAGCGCATAGCGTGGGGCGCGAAGATCGATGAAGGCGGGAGGACTCAAAGGAGGTGCTCGTGGAGACGATCCATCGGATGTTCGATGAGACAACGGCGACCCATCCGGACCATGTGGCCGTGCGCAACACCTCGACGATCGCGTCCGAGGCGGAGGAGATCACCTATCGAGCGTTGGCGGAGGAGAGCCTTCGACTCGCAGCCGGTCTCGCCGGTCTCGGCATCGAGAAGGGTGACCGGGTGGCGATTCTCTCCCGTCCTCGGATCCGCTTTGCGTCCGCCGCCCTGGCCCTGATGCGGCTCGGGGCATGGATCGTCCCGATCGATCCTTCGTTCACCAAGGAGGAGGTTGCGACGATCTCCGAGCACGCAAGCGTGAAGGCGTTCTTCGCGTCGAACGAGCGGTTCGACCGGATTCCGGAGGACGTTCTCCGAATCGACCTCGACGATGCGAGCGGCACGCACTACGCCGCGCTCCTGGCCGAGTCGGCGCCGCCGAATGTGGAGATGGACGAGGCCGACATCGCCTTCCTTGCGTATACGTCCGGGACGACAGGCGACGCGAAGGGCGTGATGCTCTCGCACGGGAACATCATGTCCGACCTCGTGCAGGGGACGAAGGTGATCCCGATCCTCCCCGATGACGTGCTCCTGTCGATCGCGCCGTGGCATCACATCCTCGGGCTCGTCGCCTGTCTGATCCTCCCCTTCTTCGGCGGGGCGACGGCGATGTACACGGACGAGTACCGCAGGATCGCGGAGCTGATGCCCAAGCATGGCGTCTCGATCTTCGTCGGGGTTCCGAAGCTCTACCACGCGCTCTACGGACGGCTGATGGAGCGGATCGGCGGATCGATCGCCACGCGGGTCCTTTGGAGGGTCGCGCCTCGCGTGATCGGACAGGGGATCAAGAAGCGGCTCACCGGCGG
>Ga0180433_10008381_pt1 | contig 12876 bp, 21 predicted proteins | sample SS_ome_8_FD_132980 | JGI IMG/M metagenome (GOLD analysis project Ga0180433, IMG submission 132980) | Hypersaline lake sediment archaeal communities from the Salton Sea, California, USA - SS_1_D_1 metaG | ecosystem: Environmental > Aquatic > Non-marine Saline and Alkaline > Hypersaline >... | reverse complement strand
TTTTTGTAGATAATAACCCTCTTTCCTCTTATGTTGTGTTTCTTAATCCAATAACTTTCTGTAGGTCCAAATGAAATTAAGACTTTCTTTTCTTCCTTCTTTTCTTTCACAACATCAAAAATTCTTGTTTTTATTGCTCCAATTTCTGTTACCCAAATTGCTGTTCCTTTTTTTACTTTATTTTTTGCCATTTTTTCTAATCTCCTTAATTTCTTTATTTGTTATTACCTTCCCACAATCTTTGCAAAATTTGAAAGGTTTGGATTTTCTTCCAAAGGGATAATTTTTCTTTATTCTTTTATGCTTACATTTCTCTTCCATTCTTATCCTCTCATCGCAGCATTACATTCTGCGATTCTTGCTGCAACATTTGCTGCATCTAATTTAATTCCAACATAAAATAGGAAAGCTGCAAATAATACTACAACAATTATTGCTCCTCCTAAAGTGAACCAAGGTGCATATAATTCAAACTTTCTTTTCTTATCTTCTGCTTTATTCAATATTTCTCTTTGTCTTGACATTAGATATTTCTTCATCCCTAAGTTAACAAGTGCACCTTCAAATTTAGGCCTTCCTGCCTCAATATTCTGAACTAGTTTGTATGTGTCAACTACTGCATAATGTGCAGGTGCATAGTTTAATAACATTACATGTCCATTCTTGATTAAGTGTTTTGGTATTGGAGGAATTGAATCTTGTTTTCTCTTTTGGAATTGCATTTCTAATAATCCAGTTTTTTCTGATTTCATGAATCCTAATTTATCAAAGTCAACTGTTCCATTAAGGTCCACTATTTCTGCAAACATTTTGAATGCTTTTTGTTTCTTAGTTCCTTTCTGGATCCATCTTGTTGAGAAGAATAGAAGTACTGCAAATACAACAACTCCTAGCATCTTCACTATATTCATGATGATTCCTCCACCGATTCCTGCTAAATCTGCAAATGCTGATGCCATCTTAAACTTTCATCCCAAGGATTGTTTTTCCCTCCTGTCCTGTTTGTGTTATGTTTGAATTTTCATGTCTTGAGTATTGGCTCTTAATATTCATTGCAGTGAATCCATCTTTTGATGCAAAAATAATGTCTTGAACTAATGCAAGGCATTCTTCTTGAACTGGTTTAATCATTTCTTCATCAAGTTCCCAATCATCTGCTCTTAAGGAAAAAGTTTCAATTAATGCTCTATGGAATTGGAACATATCCTTCATTATTTGCTCTTCACTCTTTTTTGTTAATCTTCCAAATGTAGTTACTCTTGAACGAACCATTCCCATGATCTCTGCAATTCCTAAATCATTACAAACAGGCTTAATTCCTTTAGCAATTGGTTTCCATTGTTTTGTCCTAGAATCAATATCAACAACTAACATTTCTCTCCTTAGAGTTTCCATCTTAAATTTATTTAGTTCTTTGTCAACATCTAACATCCAATTTAGAAAAGCATTTGATTGATCCTCTTGTTCCCCAGAATAATAACCTCTTTGTTGATCTTCTTCCATGGGAAATGTAGGAATAAGGAATTTATAAATATAGTGAGAATTATATAATCCTTATTGCCTCAAATCCTGTTGGCCGTTCAATGGCTCTTTTTCCCCTATAACCGATTAATTGTTGTGATAAAGTTGGAAGTGTTTTATATGTTGGCTTTTTCTTTTTCTTTTTCTTAACAGGTCTTGGTTGCTTTCTTGGTTTTTGTGTTATTGTGAAAATATCTCCAGTTGTTGGTTCCCATGCTACTGCTAGATAAGGTGCGAAAGGATCTTGATATTTAGCCGGTTTTTGATACTTTGGCATCTTTGGTTTTTTGTATTGTGGAGCCTTGTACGTTGGAACTAGTAAATTTGAATAAGATGCTTTTTTATATTGAATTTTTGGTGTCTCATATGTTGGAGGTTTTGCATAACTTGGAATTAGTGGATTTACATAACTAGATGGTTTCTTGTAAGTTGGTTTTGGATATGATTGTTTTGTTGGAGCAATGTAATCACTAAAATCTTCTTCTGGAGGTAAATAAGCAACTGTTGGTGTTTTAATTGGAGCACCATAATAATATCCTGCAGCACCTTGTCCTCCTCCAGTTAAAGCAGTATTAATATTTCTTATTGGAGATGTAATCATTTCAAATGCTCCGGCAGCTAAATCTGCAGGAGAAGTTCTAACTTTAGGCCCAATATATTTCCCAGATGGGCTGAAAAGATATTCTGTTCCTGCAACAATTCCACTAACATCAACAACATCTTTTGCTCTTCCAGATGTATATCCTTTTGCAATCTTTACTCTTAATTGTGCCCTTATTGGAGAAAGTTTAACTCCAGTTACTGGGTCCCTTGTCCATTGTCCGAAATATTTGCTTTCAAATAAATTTCTTAATGGTCCTGCTTGTGTTGAAATGAAATAATCTGATGAAGTTCCAATATTAACTAATTCCTTTCCATCTAAAGTTATGTAGTATTTTTTATGTCCGTAGAAACTTCCTTCTTTTATTTTTACATTGTAACCTGCTTTTTTCAATTTTGAATAAATCTCGTAAGCCATCTTTCCGGATTTTCTTCCCCAGAATCCTACTTGCTGAACATCAATATCTCCCATCTTTCCTCTTGGTAGCTTTGTTAATGTTGTTTGTGGCAAAATTACTGATGAACCAATTACTTCTGGCCCATATTTTGACATCACTGAATCAAGTATTTTCACAATCTTTGCATCTCCTCGTGCAACTGCTTGAAGATTCTTTGTTGTGTAAGTTTTTGTTATTGGAACTTTCTTAGGCAATTGTTTGAAGGCTCTTGTCCATGCTTTATTAAATTCTTTTAATTCAATTGAATTTGCACCATATTTCTTTTTTAGATTTCCAGAAATTTCATAGTATAATTGGTTTCTTGCTAATCTTTGTCTTATTCTTAATTCTGCTTTTCCTGCAACTGCAACTGTTGCTAATTCATAAGGAGATTCCATGAAATAATCTTTCATCGCAGTTACAACTCCTTTAGGATCTTTAACTGCCTCTTTGCTTAAGTTTGACATATAGGCTGCTGCAATTGTAGGATTCTTTGCAGTCGCATAAATTAAAAGTCCTCTTGCAATCTGTCTTGGTGCTCCACTTAGAGCAAATCCTGTTTTTTTACTAGGAATAACTTTTTCTATGGCTCCAAATGATAAACCTGCGATTGGCTCTGAAAGTGCAATTCCAAGACTTCTCTGTGCTGCTTTTAGAGTTGCCTTTCCTCCTGCTGTAATTCCTCTTGCACCAGTAAGTAAAAGTGCTGTATTAAATGCAGATTGAGTTGATTCTGGATCTCTTATATTTCTTCCATACCATTTCCAGAAAGATTCTCCTTCTTTTCTTGGAGGTCCAACATTAATTATTGGAGATACTGTTCCTGCAACTGCTGTTGTTTCTCCGGTAATGGGGTCAACTGCATATCCATACTGCTGTTCAAATGCAAGAGGATCTATTGCATATTGGATTGCTTTTAATCTTTTCCCACTGTATGGTTGAGCCATTGCTGCTGCCTCATATGTTGTTTTTGGTCCTTTTAATAATTCTAAAGTATCAATTTGTTTTCTTTCTCCACCTAGTTCAAATGTTGTTGGGGTTTCAACTTGTTTTAGGTTACTTATTCCTGCCATTAATTGTTGGTATGCTTGTTGTTGTGGAGTTAGTAATCCAGTTTTAGAGGTTGCCAAATATTTTCCTGTTTCTTGATTGTATGCTTGGAGATTTATTGGAAGTAATCCTCTCTGCTCTGCAATGTCTGGAGCAATTGATTGTAAAACTTCTTGTCCTTTTAATGGATCATAGAATGCAGGAAGTTCTTTTTCATAGAATTTGTAACCACTAGTGTCTAAAGATTTGTTTAATTCTGCTATTCTTTTATTATAATTGTCTAGGGATAATGATTGTTGCAGTGCTCCAGATTCTACACCTGTTACTTTCATATTTTTCCAATCAACAAGTAATTTTTCTGATGGATTTTCCTGTTGGAATTTTTCAATTTGATCTCTGAAACTTTCTTTTAGAAGGGCTTGTCTTTTTAGGTATTGTTTTGCTAATTTTCTTACTAATCCTGTTCCATATGCAGCATGGGCCCAAACCATTCCTTTTGCTGCTGCCTTTTCAATTGTTCTTACTGCAGCATTGTATTCTTCAACTTCTTTTAAGGCTTTGTCTGCAGCTTTGACTTGTTTTTCATAAGCAAGGACATCTGCCTCACTTGCAGTCAATTGTTCTGCTGCAGATTTTAATTCAGAACCAGTTGCACCCAATTGTTGCTTATATTTTTTTGTTGCGTATCTTGTTTTTCTTGGAGTGAATGGAACTCTTTTTTTTGGTTTTAGTTTTGTTAATTCTTCTTGCACCTTTTGTTGAGAAGTCTGAATCTGTCCTCTTGATTCTTCTATTTGTGTCTTTGCCTCTTCTACCTGTTGTTTTGCTTTATTAATTTCTGCTCTAGTAACCATGCAAGAAGTAATCTATCTAAATATTTATACTTTTTTATTAAGACTTTTTCAATTTGAATTGTGTTATGTCTTTTGTGAAAACAATCTTAATTATCCAATATGCAAAGAATCCTACAAATGAGAAGTAGAGCATTACAGATTTATATGGATTATGGGATAAAAAAAAGACAAATGCGAATACTACGAACTGGAATAAAACTAAATTATCAACATTGAAAATCTTTTTGAGATTCATCTTAATCTTCATCCCAATCTTGTGGAGTATCGTCTTTTTTCTTTGTGAACATTCCTATGGCTTTGTAAAGTGCCATCATCGCTGATAAGAAATTTATGATGCATACAGTTGGAACCCACCATAATCTTGACATTTCTCCTGCCTTATAGACAATAATCATATTTCCCCAAGTAGTTGGTAACACTAAAAGCATTGCAATTCCTAGCCCTAGCATAAACCACTTAGATCCAAGGAACTCTAAAATCTTGTTAACATTCATGCTTTTTCTAAGAGATTAATATTTATAAATATAGCGAACCTATAAGAAGTACATGAATTTCTCATAAGACTTAATCCTCTTCTTTGTGAATTTTACTTCACTTCTTTCTCTCAATTTTCTGCAGCCTCTGGAGATTGATGCCCTGTTTGCAGGGATATTAACCAACAGTTCTTGCATATCTACTGGTTTCTGTTTCTTTTTGAGATAATTTAAGATGTCGTTTTGACACATTGTTATTTCTCCAATTTTTTAATTCTTTTTTCTAAATCTCGGATTTGAAGTGTTTGCCTCTTTGTCCGGTCATTAAGAGTTTCAATCTTTGTTACAAGTTGCGAAATCCACTTTCTAACCTCGTTGTCTTTCAATTCTGTTTCTGCCTCAAGTACAATTTTATTCTTCATCTTCTAGCATTACCTTCTTTGCAGTTTCGTTTTCCCCATATCTTGCATGGACTGAAATTTTTAGATTCTCAAGGATCTTTTTCTTTTCTCTTTTATGTAAATCAATAAAATTCAGAACTCTTTGATCCTTTGATAATGCCTTGTAAGTTTCCTCAACATTCATTCCAGTTTTCTTTAATCTTAAGATTTCTTTTGTTAGGCTATTTCCGAAAACATTATTCCAATTGTATCTTTTGATTCTAGTTTTTTCAACAACCTCATTAATCTTTCCCCATATTTCATCTTCTTTTCCTTGAGGTGCTCTAGCAGAAATTAATGTGTGTATAAATTCAAGTTCTTCGCTATTTATTTTTTGAATCATCTCTGACAATAATTTATGAAGTTCTGCAGCAGAATAAATTTCTCCATTCTTAGCATCTCTTGCAAATTTTTGTCTTAGGCCCAATAATAGACTTAATGCAGTTCTCTCTTTTTCTGAAATTTCAATTAACATAATTTGGTATTCCTTTTTTTAATTTTGTTTCTTCTGTATAGCCACAAAGCAAACACTCCCACCTTTCCTCTTCAATATTCCAAACCATACATGCCTTGCAATTCCAACATCTTTTGTTTTTTAGTATCATAGTCCTGCCTTGTCTAATCTGTTATTTAATTTTGTGAATGCATCAAGAATCTGATCTAAAACCTTCTGGTGCTTATTTATGTTAACTGCATGTGCTTTTGCAACTTCAAGAACTTCTCTTGTTTCTTCTCTCATATTTGATAGTGTTGTTGGATTTTTCCTTAAATCATTCATGAATGGTGCAATTGCATCAAGATCATCTGCTGCCCTGTCTGGATGGATAACTTCAAGTTCATCCTCTGAAAAACTAAAATCTGTGATTAACCAAATCTTTCCATCATCTCCAGTTAAATAAATCCTATTTCCTTCTGCTCTGTAGAGTTTTGCCAATGCATCTTGAATCCTAGCATACTCTTGAGAAATAATCTTCATGTTGGCTTTGTAATTCTTAACTAGTTTTACTTTGAATATCTGCTCTAATTTAGGAATTGTTGTTTCCAGAATATCCATAGCTTGGATTATTGCCTCTTCCCATCCTTTTGAGTAGATTGTTGGCATTTTGATAATTATTGCTTTTGTTGTAGTTCTAATTTGTAATTTTCCAAAATTGAACATATCTTGCTCATTATTCTTAAGTTTGATTGTTTTGTTAAAATAAGGTAGAAATCTTAATTCGTTTCTTTTTTGGGCCCAGTTTTTTGGAGATTCTAAAACATCAATTTTTATCCCAAGATTGTGCTGCCGGAGTTTATATCGGAACCCTACGAGAGAGTGTAAAGTCTGTGTTCCTTTCTCTGTCAACTCATAAACACCATATGTTTTCTTAGACACCCATCCACGTTTGATTGCCGACGATAAAGTTCCATATATTGCCTGTCTTGATACTTTTCTATATTTAGCAATTTCAGAAACTTTTAGATTATTATGGACACCATTTAGCAACTCAAGGTAGGCAAATTCAACCCTAGGTGTCAACCCTGCGATCTCCTCTTTTTCCATGCTATAAAGTGTCAAGTCTAGTATTTATACTTTCTGTTTCATTTTGAAGTGATAAGTTTCCACAAGAAATCATGGGGGGAGAGGGTTATCAAAAAAAGGGAGCATGTCTGGTTATAGGGTCCCAACAATCGCCAGATCATCTCTTACGGCTCCCTTTCCTGTTACTATATAGTAGTATCTTAGGTATTTATACTTTTGCATTTCTCACATTTCACTATATTTATAAAATTTGATTACCAGTAATTGCTATGAACTACTACAATGATTCAAAAACAACTTATCAGCAATTAGTCATGGATCAGATTAAGAAAATTCAAGATATTTGTGGTAAAGAATTGCGTGATGGAGATAAGGTTCTTAAGAATGCTATGGGAGAGCAGATAATTGAAGGAGAGGACACAAGATATAGTTTCCTACAATCTGTTGAATTGTTGGGCTCAATGCTCACTCCTTACTTTGGGAGCATGATGAAGTCAAAAGATAGTAAAGAGGATCTATTTGAACAATTTTGTGAATATTATGATGTTGAACTTATTGAAGTTCTTGATAATGAAGATTTCCAAAAGAAGATTAAAGACATATTTGGGATTGATGATATTGAGAAGATTAAGACTGATCCTAAGTTGCAAACACAAGTTAATTTATTCCTTTTGAATGACAAAATAAAAGAGGCTAGAAAAATATTCAGATTATTAATAAAAGTCTTTAAAGCAAATGATTTCCTTGGAAGTCAATCTTACGGAGAAGGCTCTGGAGAGGTGGATTCTGGAAATGATGCATTCATTGATGATGAAGAAGATGGAGAAATTGAAGAATGAATTTTCCAAGAGTTATCTACAGAGGAATGCCTTTAGACAATAGTTGGTGTAGATGGGCAGTTTATAGAGTTAAAAGAAGAAATAACTCAACTAATATAAGGTTTACTGGAGATACTGGTTCCGGAAAATCATGGAGTGCTCTTTCTGTTGCAGAGAAGATTGCAAAGATGCTTGGAACAAAGTTAAGTAAGGAAAATATCTATTTCTCAATTACAGACATTATTGACAAGGTTGCAAGAGATGAGCCTAAAGCAGGAACAATTTTCTTCTTAGATGAGCAACAAGTTGGTGCTAGTTCTAAAGATCATAATACAGTTAGAGGGGAGGCCTATACTGCTTTTATGTCAACAGTAAGATCCAAGAGGTATATTTTCATCTCTACATTACCTTTTGCAGATATGACAATTAAGAAGGTTAGAAGGCTTTTTCATCTTGAGATTGAAACACAAGGAATTGACTTCACAAATAAAACTGTTAGAACTAAACCCAGAATGCTAGATCATTCCAAAACAAAAGATAAAGTCTATAGAAAGAGATTATTGATTGTTTTTAATGATCCTTCAACAGGACTTACAAAGACTAAAAAATTGGACACATGGGATATTTCTAAGCCTAGTGATGAAATAATTAAAATATATGAAACTATGAAACAGGAGTTCCAGAGGAAACTCTATAAGCATCTTGCAGATAAACTTAAGAAATATGAAAACAGAGATAATGAAGAAGAGGTGCCAAAGGCTGCTGCCTCAAGTATAGTTGAAGAAACTTTGACTGACTACCAGAAGGGCATATTGAAGTATATGCGTGAAGGAGTTAAAAGACAAAAAGACATAAGTTTGAAACTAGAGGAAGATGGATTTGTTTCAACTCCACCAAAAGTTTCACAAAATATCAAGTGGATGCGTAAAAAGGGGGTTGTCATACTTAAATAATATAACAAATTATGGGTAAATAGTACCATTTATTAAAGAGCCTTTCTATATTAATTTAGTCTAAGGAAGGTGGAAAATAGGGTCAAATTTGCACCAACCACTAACTCAAAAATGGAAGAAAATAAAGAAACTTCAAAGGGCCAAGGTCCACAGGGAACTGCAACTCATTCCGGTTGGAATCACTTTTATGTTCTCTTCTCCAAGTACAGAGATGAGTGCATTAAGGTTGGACAGGTTGTTTTTGGAACAAATCCAGATGTTGCTTTAAGGTATCTTACAAATTATCACTCTGCTCTCTATTCAATGGCTCAACAAATATTCAGTTTCTATGATGATGAACTTGAGAAAGAGATTACAGAGAAATGGTTTGATCTTTCAACTCAAATAAATGAAACTCTATTCTTTGTTTCTGATAAAGATTTCAAAAGGCAGATGAATATAGAAGGGAAGGATCTGATTCCTAAAGATTTGAAAACTGAACTCATTATGTTTTTCAACAGGATTGATAGACTGGCAGCAGATGCAGGTTTGCTTGTTGGGAAGGAAAATAAAGAATTGAATGAACCCAAGAAAGGGCTCCTAGGATTCAAATGATAATCTGGAATGTTTTAAAATTTCTTTTCAAGTTTCTAATCTTTGCTATTGTCTGGACATATCTTGGTCGGTTTATTGGCACCATCTATTTGATTGTTTGGATAATCGCTGCAATAGTTAAAAGGAAAAAAAATAAAAAGTCATAACTCCTCTATTTCTTATGGAAAAACAAGGTTGGAAAATAACTGCAATCGTTTCTGTAATACTCCTAATTCTGGCTGTAACCTGTCTAGGATTCACTTTTTACAAGGGAGCCAAGTATGAGTACAATAGGCAGGTTTGTGCCTATAGTATTTGTGAGATGGATAAGGGAACTCATGATTCATATTTTTATGCAGACAAGGATAATTCTTGTTTCTGTTTCAATAAAGGACAACTAGACTTCATTGAAGATATTGATTATTTCTTAAGGAATGAAAAGTGAGTGGAGGGATTTGAACCCCCAATCTTTTCCTTACAAGGGAAACGCCTTCGCCATTTGGGCCACACTCACAATTGCTCTGACTGGATTTGAACCAGTGATCTTTGCAGCATGAGTGCAACGCCATAACCGGACTAGGCCACAGAGCATTCTGATTATAGAATATTATTCTACTTTTAGAATAATAAAGTTTTGTAAGTGATATTTTGACTTTTAGAGTAAACAAACACCTCCTTTTTTATACTCTTGATTTCCCCAGTTTCTTTATAAATAAAATGGCTTAATTTGAGGGGGGGGTTTTTTTCTTATGCCACTTGGCTTTCTTTTCTCCTGCCCATCTCTCATAATATCCTTTCTTACTTCTTGGATTTTTATCTTTGGATCCTTTTCTTCTTCCTAAATTTTTTCCTTCTGCTTTTGCTCTTGCCAGTCCTGCGTAAATCCTTTCTCTTATAATCTCTCTTTCTAATTCTGCAAATGCTCCTACAATTGTGAAAAAGAATTTTCCTTGAGCAGTTCCGGTATCAATATTCATGTCTGTGCAAATTAATCTAATTTCTTTATTCTTCAATTCTTCAAGGATCTGTAGAAGATGTTGAGTGCTCCTTCCAAGTCTGTCAAGTTTCCAAACAACAATAGCCTCAAATGATTTACTTCTCATATCTTGCATCATCTCATCCAATCCTTTTCTGGATGTCTTGGCTCCACTCACTCCCTCATCCTTGTAAATTTTGAAAATCTCATAATCGTTCCTTTTGCAATATTCTTGAAGAATTAACTCTTGATTTAGAACTGTCTGTTCTCTTGTACTCACTCTGACATAAACTGCAACTTTCATAAGATGATTCCTCTTTTTATCATTAATATCGTTCCTTCAATTTTCTTTGGAACTGCAATATTAAATCCTATTAATGCAATGATTGTTAAGGTTACTTTAAGAGCCTCTTTCATTTTTTCTTCTTAGGCACTTCTTGCCTAATTAAATTTAAATCGTCAATATCAACAACATCTCCTTCAACAAGTCCAAAATCCTCAATGTCTGCAGGGGTAAGCCTTATATCAAAACTACCACCCACTTTTATGATCTTTCTTTTTCTCATGAATATTTATAGATGTTAATCTTTATAAATATATCGTTTATTCAGAAATAGTAATGTTTGAGAAGTTGAAATCCTGCTTGTAGGCATTTCCTTGTGATCCAATTATTCTTGAACCATTACATTGTTGTGCATTCTCTTCTGCAAGTTGCAAATAATATTCTTCTGTTAACTTGTACTGATCGTTCTTGTAAACAGTTGAATAGTAAACACATTCGCATGATTTGTGAGTTTCTAATCCACATAAATAACAGAATGCTTGGGATCCATATTGGTCCTTAATCTTTCCGTACTCTTTCACTTGTTGCTGCATCGCAACTCCAATAAAAAATAAAGCAAAAACACAAATTAGGGCAATAACCCTAGTTGAAACAATTGTTAGTCTTTTGTTTCTTTCAAAGGCCTTCTTATACTCTAGTTCATAGAATCTTTTTTCATCTTCTGAAAGTTTCATCCATTTGTCCTTGGGTATTTTTTGAAGGCTCATTGTAATTAATCAAAATCAATTCTCAAGTGATGCTCAATGTTTGCAATTCTCTTTTCTTGATTTTGTAAGACTGTTGCAACATTCTTCATCCATTCCTTAACATCTTCTTCTGAAAGTTCGGATTCATCTTCGTTAGATTCTTCTTCTTGAGGTTCTTGCTCTGGAGTTGCCTCTGGAACTTCCTCTGGAGTATCGTCTAATTCTTCAATTTCCTTTGGTTTTGGAACTTCTGGAACTTCTTTTGACTTTTCCACTTCCTTCTTCTTTTTTGGGAACATCTTTTTTAACCTCCTTTGAATTTAATTGATTCTGTTTTATTTTATCCAGAATATCATCAACATCTTCCTTAACATTTGTTGGGCAGTAATTAATTACATGAGGATATTTTCTATAGTATGCTATTTGCTTTTTTGCATCTGGAATTGTTTTATAGATCCTGTACAATAAATAAACAAGGATTCCAATTGTAAAAACTCTTTGAAAAATATCCATGAATGAACTTCCTTTGATGTTCATAACCATGTTGAATCCTCTCCATGCAATTAGGATCATAATTGGAATTAGAACCATCTTCCTAACTTTTAATGAGAAAACTAACGATGCATAAGGAGATGCCTTAACCTTCTTGTAATTCTGCTTGGTGTGTTTTATGTTATACCACCATTCTTTGATTGGATTCTTTTGCTTTTCCATTTTGAATATTAACAAACCATACTTCCAAGAGTATCTGCCATTCTCTCAAATGCCTGTGCAACTTGATTGCCTTGGCCTTGTGGTGCCCTAGGTGGCTGCATAGGGTTTAGGGCCCTAGCAGCCTCACTAGGTCTTGGAACAGGCTCAAGACTTCCGGAATCCCAGAAGATCCTATCGTGTTTAACTGCTAATCTACCTCTCGGATAATTAGACAATATTTGTTGGATTTCATAAGCCGTTAGTTCTGTAATATCAATGTCCATTTACTGCACCTCAACCTCTTTAAGTTCACAGAAGAAAATTACTCCTGTTCTTAATATCTTTAATGCAAATTGTCTTGCCTCATCTTGGGTTTCAAATGTGAATGTTTGATCTGGAAAGTTTCTTTTATAATTATCATTTCCTGTTGCAGAATCTAATTTGAATTGAATTGGTGCAATATCTAGTAACTTAATTATTCCTTCTCTTAAGTCGCTTTGATTAGATGATTCTCTGAACTGACTTCCTATTTTGAATTGATAAAGTATTTTTTTCATTTCAATAACCTCTTCCTTTTTCTTGACGTTCAATTTGTTTAGTGCAAACATCAACTAGCATTTCAATATAATCTGGTTTACAAGGATTTGAATCAAATAATTCGTAACCCATTTTCTTATAGAATTTTAGAACTGTTCTCAAATATTCTTCTGGATTTTCTTTATAATCTGCAACCTCATCTTCACTCCATAATGTACAAACCCAGTTTCTCATTGGATCTGCACTTCTGTCAAAATGTCTAAGATTAGGGAAATCAAAAACGACTTCTCTTAATGTTGAAAGTCTAATGTAAGGAGTTCTTGTTTTCTTTAGAAGTTTTAATGTTCTATTCATCATTGGATGAAGTGAAGTATCATCTTCCATTAATTTCTTTAATTGA
>Ga0180433_10008379_pt1 | contig 12878 bp, 9 predicted proteins | sample SS_ome_8_FD_132980 | JGI IMG/M metagenome (GOLD analysis project Ga0180433, IMG submission 132980) | Hypersaline lake sediment archaeal communities from the Salton Sea, California, USA - SS_1_D_1 metaG | ecosystem: Environmental > Aquatic > Non-marine Saline and Alkaline > Hypersaline > Sediment... | reverse complement strand
GGACAGAAGCGCCGGTTGGTGCGGCGTCCAGCGTGCTTCGTGTCCGGTCGCTTCCGCTCCCGGCTTCCTGTGAAACAACCCGGTTGTCCAGCGAGTGGGCAGGAGTATCTCCGAGCGGATTGTCCTGACGGTGCCTCGTTTTCCGAAAAGACCTCGCGACGATCGCTTGGCATGCTACGCCAGTTCCCGGAGGTACTCCAGGGTGTAGATGCCGCTGTCATGACCGTCGGAGAAGATGATTTTGTAGGCGTACTGCCCGACCGGCTGCATGCCGGTCACCGTCAGGGGCGATAGTTCCGCCGGGCTGAGCACCTGCAATGGGTCGGCCGCCGGGGTGGCTGTTCGCTGCTCGCGGCAGGTGGCGCAGGGGCAGGCATCGCGGAGCAGCCTTGGCGTGTATGACGCGGTGACGCCGTCATTCCAGTCAACTTCGATTGTGGCGTCATCCCGTCGACGAATCGCCTGGGGAACTGGTTCAGCCATTGTTTCCTTCCTTCACAACCCGTCGCCGGTTCGCTTATCGACCACTCGTCGCCCCTTGCCCTCAAAGCGGGGCAGACTGCCAGAGGGCACCACTTCAACCTCGACTCGCAGGCCGAGCCGCACCTGCAGTTCGCGGGCGATCCGGTCAGGGGCGTTCAGCTGATCCTCGATTTCCAGGGCGAGGCTGTCGAGGCTGCCCTGACGACCGACCGTCAGCCGGTATTCCACGATCTCCGGGAAGCCGCGAACAATATTGTCGATGGCTGACGGAAAGACGTTCACGCCCCGGACGACGAGCATGTCGTCGGCCCGGCCGAGCACTCCGCCCTCAAGCCGTACCCAGGGCGAGCCGCCAGCTGACAGCTCTTCCGCGGTCGGCCAGCGGGGACGGACCACATCGCCCGTCCGGTAGCGGATGACGGGGCAGCCGGCCCGGCCCAGGGTGGTGATTACCAGTTCTGCGAGTTCACCATCGGCTGCCGGCGTGCCCTCTTCGAGCCGGAGAAATTCAGGATGGAACCAGTCCTCGATCACCTCGAGCCCAGGCCCGCTGACCACGCCGTCCCCCCAGGGCCCGATTTCGGTGGCGCCGGCATGGTCGAGCACGTCGGCCCCCCAGGCCGCGGCGATCCGCTGCCGGACAGCGGGAACCGAACCACCAGGCTCACCCGCGACGACCACGCAGCGAACCGAAGAGCCAGCCGCGTCGAGACCCGTTTCAGCGGCGACTTCGGCAAGCCGCAGGGCATAGCTTGGGGTGGCGAGCAGGATCGCCGGCCCGGTTGCCCGCAGTAACTCGAGTCGGGCGACGGTTGAGAGGCCACCGCTGGGAATGGCCCGCCCGCCCGCGGCGATGGCTGCATCAAAGCCGCTCCAAAAGCCGATATAGGGGCCGAAGGAGGCGGCGACAAAAACCCCGTCACCCGGTTGCAGTCCGGCTCGTGCGTAAATGTGTCGCCAGCAGTCCAGCCACCACTGCCAGTCGGCGGCCGTGTCCCAGACGGGCAGGGGCCGCCCGTGACTGCCACTGGTCTGATGGAAACGAACGTAGCGGTCGGCCGGCCACGACTGGTTGGCCATGCCTGCAGAGCCAAAGCCTTCGACGAGATCGGCCTTGGTGGTGAACGGAAGCCCGGCCAACTCCTCGAGCGACGAGAGCACGGCGGATTTTCCGGCGAACCGCGCCGCATAGAAGCGATTGGCCGGCAGGATCTCGGCCAGCAACCGGTTGAGCCGGTCCAGCTTCAGCCTGTCGAGGGCCTGGCGGTTGGTGAACGGTGGCGAACTGGGTGAGGTTCCCATAGCGGCATGATGGCTGCGGCATCCCTGCCTGAGCGAGGGCTGAGCCGGCGGTCCTCCGGGTGTCAGCTGGTCGCGCCGACGGCCGCCGCGTTGATCACGGCGGCGATCCGGACGGCGTCGTGACAGGCATCTTCGCTCAGGCCGAGCTTCAGCAGGCTGGCCTCATGGCTCTGCAGGCACATCTCGCAGCCGGCCAGTGCGGCACATCCAAGACTCATCAGTTCAAACTCGGCCTTGGTGGTTGCCGGCTGATTCATCCGATTCATCCGCAGGCGGGCCGGCCGAGCGGAATAGCTCTCCTTCCCGATCATGTGGCGGAATCGGTAATAGACGGTGTTCATCGCCATGATGCCGGCGGCGGCCTCGGCATCGGCCAGCACGCCGGCCGCCGCCTCGCCCAGGCCGGCCTGGATGTCGGCCGCCACCGCCGCGGCGAGTCTGTCGGCCCGGATGAACCGGGCCGCTGCCAGAGCCACGCCGAGGGCCTGAGCCGGCTGCAGGTGCTCGCCGGCCAGCACGCTGGAAAGGTTCAGCCGGATGTCCTTGAGGTCATCGGGCAGGGCATCGCGGAGGGTGTCGAGGGCGGGGGTGGGAACAGACATCGCGGTGGTCTCCTGAAAATCACAGATTGTTTTCCGTCGATTCTAGCGGCTGATTGAACCAGAGGGCTGCTGGATGCTACCCTCGGCAAAATTTGTTTTTTCTTTGCTCCGACAGGCCCCACTGATGCCCCGCCGCGACGATCTCCGCACCATCCTCCTGAGCGGCTCCGGGCCGATCGTCATCGGCCAGGCCTGCGAGTTCGACTATTCCGGCACCCAGGCCTGCAAGGCCCTCCGGGACGATGGCTATCGGGTGGTGCTGGTGAATTCCAACCCGGCCACGATCATGACCGATCCGGGGACGGCCGATCGGACCTACATCGAGCCGCTCACCTGGCAGATGCTCGAAAAGGTGATCGCGGCCGAGCGGCCCGACGCCGTGCTGCCGACCCTCGGCGGCCAGACCGCCCTCAACCTGGCGATGGAACTCGACCAGCACGGGGTGCTGGAAAAATACGGCGTGGAGATGATCGGGGCCCGGGCCGCCGCCATCAAGCGCGGCGAAGATCGGGAACAGTTCAAGGCGACGATGGAGAAGATCGGCCTCGACACCTGCCGGGGCCGGCTGGTCGGTTCATTGGCCGAAGCCCGGGAGACCCTCGCCGAGATCGGCCTGCCGGCGGTGATCCGGCCGAGCTTCACCCTCGGCGGCTCGGGGTCGGGCGTCGCCTACAACCGCGAGGAGTTCGACCAGAAGGTGCAGCGGGGGCTCGACCTTTCACCGGTCAATGAAGTGCTGGTCGAAGAGTCGATTCTCGGCTGGAAAGAATACGAGATGGAGGTGATGCGGGATGCCGACGACAACGCCGTTGTCATCTGCAGCATCGAGAACTTCGATCCTTGTGGCGTCCACACCGGCGACTCCATCACCGTCGCCCCGGCGATGACCCTGACCGACCGGCAGTACCAGCGGATGCGGGATGCCAGCTTCGCGGTGATCCGGGCCATCGGTGTCGAGACCGGCGGCTCCAACATCCAGTTTGCGGTGCATCCCCAGACCGGCCGGATGATCGTCATCGAGATGAACCCCCGGGTCAGTCGGTCCTCGGCCCTGGCCAGTAAGGCGACCGGCTTCCCGATTGCCAAGATCGCGGCCAAGCTCGCCGTCGGCTGGCGGCTGCATGAACTGGCCAACGACATCACCCGGAAGACCAAGGCCTGCTTCGAGCCTTCGATCGACTATGTCGTCGTCAAGGTCCCCCGGTTCGCCTTTGAAAAATTCCCTGAGGCCGACAGCAAACTTTCGACACAGATGAAGAGCGTCGGCGAGACGATGGCGATCGGCCGGACCTTCAAGGAGGCGTTTCAAAAGGCCCTCCGCGGCCTCGAAGTCGGCTCGTTCGGCTTCGGCTGCGACGGCAAAGACCTCTGGGGCACCCCGCAGCAGCCCGCCCTCGATGACATCAAGGCCCGGGTTGCCCGGCCCGACCCCGACCGGATCTGGTATCTGCGGTATGCGATCCTCGCCGGCGTCGGCCTTGCCGAACTGCATGAGCTGACCGCGATCGACCCCTGGTTCCTCGACCAGCTCGTCCAGATCGTCGAAGTCGAGCGGGAACTTCGCGCCGCCGGCAGCCTGGCTGGCTGCGACGACCGGCTGCTCCGGCGGGCCAAGCAGGCCGGCTTCTCCGACCGCCAGCTGGCCTGGATGCTCGGGGCCGCCGAACTGGACGTGCGGGAGGACCGCAAGGCCCGCGGCATTCTCGCCACCTTCAAGGCGGTCGATACCTGCGCTGCGGAGTTCGAGGCCGAGACTCCCTACTATTACTCGACCTGGGAGGACGAGGACGAGACGCCGCCGAAGCCCGCCGGCCGAAAGCGGGTAATGATTCTCGGCGGCGGTCCCAATCGAATCGGGCAGGGGATCGAGTTTGACTACTGCTGCTGCCATGCCAGCTTCGCCCTGCGGGAGCTCGGCATCGAAAGCGTGATGGTCAACTCGAACCCCGAGACCGTCAGCACCGACTATGACACCAGCGACCTGCTCTTTTTCGAGCCGCTCACCACCGAAGATGTGCTCAACATCGCCGACCGGATCGACCCCGATGGCGTGATCGTCCAGCTTGGCGGCCAGACGCCGCTGAATCTGGCCCGGGCCCTGTCGGCCGCCGGCCTGCCGATCATCGGCACCAGTGTCGACACCATCGAAGAGGCCGAAGACCGGGAGAAGTTCCGCGAGTTGCTTGAGCGGCTCGGCCTCAAGCAGCCGGCCAGCGGCATCGCCCGCACCCTCGAGCAGGCCCGCCGCGAGGTGGCCCGAATCGGCTATCCGTCGCTGGTGCGGCCCAGCTTCGTGCTCGGCGGCCGGGCGATGGAGATCTGCTACGACCAGGCTCAATTTGAACGGTTCGTGGCCGAGGCCTTCGCCGTCGCCCAGGGCCAGCCGGTCCTGATCGACCGGTTTCTCGAGGATGCCATCGAGGTCGATGTCGACTGCATGGGGGACGGCACCGAGGTGATCGTGGCGGGCGTGATGGAACACATCGAGGAGGCCGGCGTGCATTCGGGCGACTCCGCCTGCTGCATCCCGCCGCACAGCCTCGCCCCCGAGACGATCACCGTCATCAAGCAGGCGGCCACCAGTCTGGCCAAGAGCCTCGGGGTGGTCGGGCTGATGAACGTCCAGTTTGCAGTCAAGCGGGAGGAGGCCGGGCCGACCCTCTATGTGATCGAGGTCAACCCGCGGGCCAGCCGGACCGTGCCCTTCGTGGCCAAGGCGACCGGGGTGCCGGTGGCGAAAATTGCCGTCAAGGTGATGGCGGGGCAGAGCCTCGCCGAGCAGGGGGTCGTCGTCGATCCGGTCCCGGCCCATGTGAGCGTGAAGGAGAGCGTCTTTCCGTTTGTGAAGTTTGCCGGAGTCGATATCGCCCTGGGACCGGAGATGCGGAGCACCGGCGAGGTGATGGGGGTGAGTGACAACTTCAGCATCGCCTTTGCCAAGGGGCAGCTCGCTGCCGGCACGGTGCTGCCGGAGTCGGGGACGATCTTTCTGAGCGTCGCCAGCGAGCCGGCCAAGCAGGCGATGGTCGGGGTGGCCCGACGCTTGGTCGAGTTGGGTTTCAGCCTGATCGCGACCTCGGGCACCGCCCGCGCCCTCAGCGAGGCGGGGGTGCCCGTCGAGCCGATCAAGAAACTCCAGGAAGGGCATCCCAACCTGATCGATCACCTGATCGACGGCCGGGTGCAGCTGATCTTCAACACGCCCCGCGGCAAAGGGGCCCGCACCGACGAGGGCCGGATCAGGGCGGCCAGCGTGCTCTATGGCGTGCCCTGCATCACCACCCTGCCGGCGGCTGAGGCCTGTGTCCGGGCGATGGAGGCCTTGCGGCATGAGCCGCTGACGGTGCAGGCGATGCAGGATCGCTTCGCCAAGGTGGCCGCCGCCGCTGAGTGATGCGATCAGTCCGACCGCCTGCGAGTCGATGGAGCGGACAGCCGCGAGGGGCGTATGCCATCCTTTCCTGAACAGCCCCCTGCGCCGCGGCCGTTGCTGCCTGCTGCGGCAGATGAGCCGCCGCGACTGACCGCCCGGACCCTCGACGGTTTGGAGTGGCTGCTGGCGGCTGAGCTTGAGGCAGCCGGAGGCACTGAGCTGCGGGTCGGCCGCCGCACCGTCGAGTTTTCGGGCAGCACCGAGACGCTCTACCGGGCGGTCCTGGAAAGCCGCACCGCCATCCGGGTGCTTGAGCCGCTGGGAAGGTTTGCGGTCGATTCGCCCGAGTCGCTCTACGGGGCCGTGGCCAGTATCGATTGGCCGGCCCAGCTCAAGCCGACCCAGACCCTGCGGGTCGACGCGGTTGTCCACGACAGCTTTGTCAGTCACTCACTCTACGCCGCCCAGGTGGTCAAGGATGCTGTCGTCGACCGGCTGCGGGCGGCGACCGGTCGGCGGCCGAATGTGCAGCTGCACGGGGCGAGCCTGCGGCTGGCGTTGCATCTGGCTGGCGGCACGGCGACGCTCTTCCGCGATGCCGCCGGCCAGTCGCTGCATCAGCGGGGCTGGCGGCAGGGCAAGGTCGAGGCGCCCCTGTCGGAGGTGCTGGCCGCCGGCATCCTCGGCCTGGCTGGCTGGCAGCCGGGGGAGCCGCTGCTCGATCCCTTCTGCGGCTCTGGCACGCTGGTGATTGAGGCCGCCACGCAGGCCGCCGGCATCGCGCCGGGACTGCTGCGAGCCCGACGGAAGGGCCATGGCTTCTTTCGCTTCGCCGACTGCGACCGCCAGCTGGCAGCGCGGCTCGTGGCTGAGCTGGAGGCTCGGGTCGTCGAACCAGCCGGTCGCTTTCAGGCCAGCGACCTCGACCCGGCCGCGGTCGCCGCCGCGCGGGAATCGGCAGCAGCAGCGGGGCTGGCTGACTTCATCACCGTCGAGCAGCGGCACTTTGAGGAGGTGGTGCCGACGGCTGAGCCGGGGCTGATCGTGACCAATCCACCGTACGGCGAGCGGCTGCCGGTGGCCCGGGCGGCGGCGATCTTTCGCCGGCTGGGGGACTGGCTCAAGCTCAGGTGCGGCGGCTGGCGGGCGGCAGTCCTCGCCCCCGCTGCCACGGCCAAGGCGATCGGCCTCAAGCCTCATCGCCGGCTGCCGCTGGCCAACGGGCCGATCGACTGCCGGCTGGTCGAGCTGGTCGTGCGGCAGCGGACAGAGCCGCCGCCGTCACCCGCTGAGGCAGAGCCGGGGGGAGCTGCTGCCGCTGTTCCCGACTCGGCACATCTCCCGGCAGCGGGCCGCACGGTGGCCGACCAACTCGGTGACTTTCGCCGACGATTGGCAAAGCGGGCCAAGCATCTGGGCCGCTGGGCCCGCCGGCAGGGGATCGAGGCCTATCGGCTCTATGACCGCGACATCCCCGAGATTCCGCTCGTGATCGACCGCTACGGCGACTATCTCCATGCGGCTGAGTACGAGCGGCCCCACGACCGGACGGCGATCGAACATGACGTCTGGCTCGACCGCATGGTTGAGGCGGCCGCCGCCGAACTGGGCGTCGCGGCCGACCGGGTCTTTCTCAAGACCCGTCGCCGGCAGCGGGCGGGCGAGCAGTACGAAAAGGTCGATGACCGGCAGGCGACGCTCGCCGTCGCGGAGGCCGGCCTGCAGTTTGAGGTCAATCTGTCCGACTATCTCGACACCGGGCTGTTCCTCGATCATCGGCCCACCCGGGCCCTGGTTCGGGGTGAGGCGGCCGGCCGGCGGCTGCTCAATCTCTTCTGCTACACCGGCAGCTTCTCGGTGGCGGCGGCGGCGGGAAAGGCGGCAACGACCACCAGCCTCGATCTTTCCAACACCTATCTCGACTGGACCCGGCGAAACCTGGCGGCCAACGGCTTCGTCGATCGCCGGCGGCATGAGCTCGTCCGGGACGATGCCCGGGCTTTCCTTGAGCATCGGCTCAGGCGGGGCGGCGAGCCGTTCGATCTGGTGGTGGTCGACCCGCCCACCTATTCGCGGTCGGCCAGGGCGGATCGTGACTGGGATGTGCAGCGGGACCATGCCGATCTGCTCGAGCTGGTGGCTGACAATCTTGCGGCTGAAGGTGTGGTCTACTTTTCAACCAACTTCCGCCGGTTCAGACTTGACGACGACCGGCTGGCCCGGCGGTACGCCATCCGGGAGATCACCCGGCAGACGATCCCCGAGGATTTTCGCAACGCCCGCATCCACCGGTCTTGGCGGCTGGTGAAGCGGCCGTGACACCGGCGGGGTGGATGGCGGAGGTTGCCGGCGGACGGCGGTTGCTCGAGGACAGTTCACCACGAAGGCACGAAGGGCACGAAGAAGGGTGGGCTCGTTGATGACGTTTTGGGGGCAATCACGAATCCTGCCGACGGTGTGTTTGCTGACCTTCGGGCTGGCCGGCTGTCGGCCGACGGCGCCGGATCAGGTGGTGATTGTTTCCAGCCTGCCGCGGACCGGGCCGGCACGGCCGACCAGCGAGGCGATTGTTCGTGGCATTCGGCTGGCCATCGATGAGGCTGGCGGCCGGGCCGGATCCTTCCGGGTGAAATACCTCGACCTCGACAATGCCTCGGTGGCGGCCGGTCGCTGGACGAGCGAGGGTGAGGCAGCCAATGCCCGGAGGTCGGTTCATGACCCGGCGGTCGTGGCGGTCATCGGAACACTCAACTCGGCGGCAGCCCGCGTCTCACTCCCCATCCTCAACTACGCCGACCTGCTGATGGTCTCACCAGCCAACACCGCCGTGGGCCTGACCAAGCCGGGCCTCGGGCTCCAGGGAGAGCCGGCAATCTATCGGCCTTCCGGCCGGCTCAACTATGTCCGCGTGATCCCCGCCGATGATGTCCAGGGGCCACTGGCCGCCGACTGGGCCTTCGGCCGTGGCCTGCGGCGGGTCTGCGTGGTCGATGATGGCGGCGTCTACGGCCGTGGGGTTGCCAGCCTGTTCGCTGATCGCTGCCGACAACGGGGCATGGCTGTGCTCTCCCACGCGTCGATCGATCCGCAGGCCACCGAGTTCCGTTCGTTTGTCGCCGCGATCGTGGCCGCCGACCCCGACCTGATCTATTTCGGTGGCAGCACACAGTCGAAGGGTGGCCAGCTTGCCCGCGATCTGGCGGCTGCCGGCTGCGAGGCGGTGCTGCTCGTTCCCGATGGCTGCCTCAATCAGGCCTTCATCGATGCCGCGGGCCCGGCGGCGGTCGAAGGGCGGTGCTTTGCCACCTTCGGCGGTCCCTCCCCCGACCGTCCCACGATCCGCGGGGCCGCCTTCACCGCCGCCTACAAGCAGCGGTATGGCAGCCTGCCTGAACCCGCTGCCTTCTGTGGGTATGAGGCGGCAGGCGTCGTGCTGCGGGCCATCGCGGCGGCCGCCAGCCGGGACCGGAAGGCAATCACCGCAGCCGCTTTGGCAATGACCGACTTCGACGGCGTGCTTGGTCGCTGGAGCGTCGATGCCAATGGCGACACGACCCGGCGAGAACTGTCGGTGAGCGTGGTCCGGAACGGCCGATTCGTCTATGAAGAGACGATTCCCGCAACTGGCATGGGCGGCGGGCCTGATGGTGGGTAAGACTCGCAGCACCGAAACCCTGCCAAACACCGCTCGCTAGTTGTGACTGCCGCGTGACCCTCGCCTCGTTCCTCCACCAGTGTCTCATCGGCCTGACCAGCGGTGGCATCCTCGGTCTCATCGCTGTCGGCTACACACTGGTCTACGGTACGGTCGGCCTGATCCACTTTGCCCATGGTGATGTGGTGATGCTGGGCGGTTGCCTGGCCGTCACGCTCCTGGCGTTGGCCGGTCCACTGCCGCTGGAGCCGGTGGCCGGGTCGCTGCTGGTCATGCTGGTCGCCCTTTGCTGTGGGCTGTTCTGCGGCGGCCTGAATGTGTTGATTGACCGCGTCATCTATCGGCCGCTGCGGCAGGCCCCGCCCCTGACGCTGTTGGTTTCGGCCGTCGGTGTCTCGTTCATCCTGATGAATGTCGGCCTCCTCTGGATCGGTCCGACCGATCAGGCCTTTCCCGAGGCGGTGATGACCGGTGATCGACTGGCGGCCGGGGTTTGGCTGCCGACTGGCGACCTGCTCGTGTTGGCGATCGTGCTGCCCGCCTTCGTCGGTCTGTCGGTGCTGCTGCGACGGACCGGTTTTGGCCGCTCGCTGCGGTCGGTTGCCGCCGTCGCCCGGGCCTCGAGCCGGACGAGCGGCCCCGAGCGATTTATTACCGCGACGTTTTTTCTCGGCGGTTTTCTCGGTGGGCTCGCCAGCGTCGCTGCCGGCATCCATGCCACCACCGTCAACTATCAGCTTGGCTATCAGACCGGGCTCTACGCCCTTTCGGCTGCCGTGTTGGGGGGCATCGGCAGTGTGCCGGGGGCCATTGTCGGCGGGCTGCTGGTGGGGCTGGTGCGGGCTGCCTCGGTTGCCTTGGTAGGCCCTCGCTGGGCCGTCGCCACGGTCTTTTTCATGTTGATTGTGGTACTGGCGTTCCGGCCTCAGGGGCTCTTTGGCCGTCCGGTTGCAGCAGGGAGGGCGGCATGACGGCTGGCAAGCTGCATCTGTCCGGTCTTTTACGCTGGCTGGCCCGGCGCTGGGAGGTGCCGACTTTCGGCCTGCTGGCCCTCGCGCCGTGGGCACTGGCCGATGCCTTTGGCGGCATCGGTGGCCCGCTGACATCGGTACTGATCCTCTGTATCGCCGCCCTCGGCCTCAATGTTGTTGTCGGGCTGGCCGGCCTTCTTCATCTGGGTATCGCCGCCTTCATGGGAATCGGTGGCCTGCTCCTGGCCATCCTGACAGTGCCGACCAACCCGCTGGAAATCGGCTTTCTGCCGGCCCTGGTGATCAGCATCCTGATCACGGCCGCGGTCGGGAGTCTGCTGGCGGCGGCAACCCTCCGCCTGCGGAGTGATTCACTGGCCGTCGTCACGCTCGGCTTTGGCGAAGTGGTTCGGGCGCTGCTGGGCAACCTCGAGCAGATTACGGGAGGCATGCAGGGGCTCAGCTCGGTTCCGCCCCCGGGGGCAGGGCTGACCCTGGCCGGTATCGACCTCGGCCGGGCGTTTGTGGTTGATCCCCGCTGGTTCTATTTCCTGGCCCTTGCCTGTCTGGTTGCCGTGGTGCTTTTTCTCCGCGGCCTTGAGCGGTCGGCGGTCGGCCGCGGCTGGATCGCCTTTCGAGAGGATCCAGTCGCGGCTGCCACGGTCGGAATCTCCACCACCCAGGTCCGACTTTCGGCATTCGCCATCGCGGCCGCGATCACCGGGCTGGCCGGCTGCCTTTCGGCAGCCAACCTCGGCACGACCGGCGATCCCCACAGCTATGGCTTTGGCCGGTCGGTGGCGGTGCTCTGTGCCGTCATCCTCGGCGGTCTGGGCAGCCTGCCGGGCATTCTGCTGGGGGTCGGCATCCTGTTTGGGCTCGACATCGTGGTGATTCCCGCCGCTGATGCCTGGCTGCAGCAGCTCCAGCCGGCGGCCTCGGCTGCCGGCCCGCTGACGGTGGGCAGCTGGCGGCTGGCGCTGGTTGGGCTCGCTCTGATTGCGATGATGCGATTCCGGCCCGAGGGCCTGCTCCCCTCCCGCCGCCTGCTCACCGAACTGCGGGAGTCCCACCGATGAGCCGCTGGCAGTCCGGTTTCCGTCGTGGTGGGGCAGCGGCTTCAGCCGACATTCCCCTGCTCGACGTCGATCGGCTGACGGTCAGGGTCGGCTCGACCGTCCCCGTGCGACAGCTTGAACTTGATGTTGCTGAAGGCGAGGCCGTCGCCCTGCTCGGGCTCGGGCACACCGGCAAGGCAGCGATTCTCGACTGCATCGGTGGTCTGCGGACTGCCAGCTCGGGCTCGGTGCGTCTCGACGGGCACCGTCTCAAGCGGTCGTTCACGGCGGCCACCTTCTGGCTCGTGCTGACCAGCGGTCTGCTCATCGGCCTGCTGACCGCGGCCGCGGCAGTCGATGTCGATAGCCTCTGGCTGGCAGTTGTGAAACGAGGGCTGGCAGTCGACGAACCATTCACGCCGGCAACCTTTGCCAGCCGCCTCCGCAGCTATTTTCGGGCCGAGCTGGCCATCGACCCGCTGGCCGATCACTGGCGGATCGTCACCGCTGATGGCCGCGCGGTGCTGGCGGTTCGCCGCGAGCTGGATGAGGCCCGCGAACTGCGGAACCAGCTGCAGGCAGCAGTGACCGCCCGTCGCATCGGTCCGGCGACCGTCCCCGATTTGAGCGACCTTGTAGGCGACGCCAACGAGCCCCGCCGGCTGTTGCCGCTCGACGCGGCAACGCTCGACCGGCTCGCCGCCGGCAAGCGGTCGGTCAGGCTCCGAGGCTGGACCGCGTTGGGTGGCGGCATGCTCCTCGGTATCGCCATGGCGGTTGCGATCTGGCAGCAGGGCCGGCGTTCGCCAGAGGTCGCTGCCCGTGGCGGCGTGGCCCGTACCTTTCGGCAGCCACGGATCTTTCCCGCGCTGACAGCCGAGGAAAACGTATTGGTTGCCGCTGAACAGGCTGCCGCCGCTTCAGGCTGGCGGCACTGGTGGTCACGTGGGGCAGCCGACCGAACCGCCGAGCTGCTTGCCTTCGTCGGCCTCGACAGCCGACGGCAGCAGCTGGCGGTCGACCTGTCGTTCGCAGACCGGCGGCGGCTCGAGCTTGCCCGGGCCCTGGCGATCGGCCCCCGGCTGCTGCTGGTCGATGAGCCCGAGGCCGGGCTCACCGCGGCTGAGCAGCAGTCGTTGGCCGACCTGCTGACCGCCGTCCGGCAGCAGCAGGTCACGCTGCTGCTGACAGCCTCGACCGCCGGGCCGTTGACCGCCATCTGTGATCGGATGATTCCACTCGATCGGTGACGGCAGTGACCGGATCGGCGGCAGGATGCCGCCCATGAGCACCAGCGGGCGGAGGCCCGCCAAGAAAAGACCCACACGATGTGGGTGCTTTTCGTGAAACCGTTAGCGACCGAACCGGCGGCAGGATGCCGCCGATGAGCACCAGCGGGCGGAGGCCCGCCAAGAAAAGACCCACACGATGTGG
>Ga0180433_10008378_pt1 | contig 12881 bp, 10 predicted proteins | sample SS_ome_8_FD_132980 | JGI IMG/M metagenome (GOLD analysis project Ga0180433, IMG submission 132980) | Hypersaline lake sediment archaeal communities from the Salton Sea, California, USA - SS_1_D_1 metaG | ecosystem: Environmental > Aquatic > Non-marine Saline and Alkaline > Hypersaline >... | reverse complement strand
CAGTAACCTCTTTAGAGAAAGTGAACAGGAAGAAACATCTGCCTTTTTTATCAATTCTAAGCAGACTTTCCTTAACATCCCAACTGAAGTATTCTTTGTAACAGTCAGGGATAGTGAATGGAATCTTAAATCTGCCTTCAACAGTAGCCAAACTCAAGACATTATTTTTGAAAGAAGCACTACGGGGAAAGTTATATCTCATACTTACTCTGTTGATAGTTGGTTTGGATTTAGCCTTCTTGACCATACCACAGGCTTGTTTGATACAAGCGATAGCAAGTTGGCTCTGCAATCCAATATCTCTAAGATGTTTATAGACAAATGGATGGAGTTTGATATTGTTCCTGATATGCTTACTCCAAGCGGTATTGATACAAAACTGCAATCCTTTACCATAGATGTTGAGAGTTTTGACTATCTCAGGAGTTGCATTGATTCTAATCTTTGCAGTGGCAGTTGTTCGCATAAGGATATAGAAGAAGAGCAAGTATTTAAATGTTTCGGAAACGAGGAGGAACGGGCATTCCTCCCCAGAATAAATTCTGGGGTATCCTGCCCTAAAATTTTATGACGAAGAAGAAACAAGAAAATGATAGATGATAAATACTAATCTATTACTAATCATTACTAAATTAGTAATTAAATATGACTCAAAAAGGTGATGAGTGATGAGTAAAGCTAAGAAAAAATCTGTAATGTGTCAGTTTCATACGCCTTCTGGTGAACCATGTACTAGAAAAGCCATGATATATGGTTTATGTACACACCATTATAAACAATTATATTGTTTCGAGGACAACCATAAACCTGTCAAAAGAGCAAAAACAATCAATAATTTCTATCTTAATATTTAAAAAAATTTATAAATTCTGGATTTCATGAATATACAGTATGAAGCCAAAAAAAAGGCAAGAAATACTGTTTAGCGACGCAGTAGTTAACCGTATTTTGGACGATTTTAAAAAATGGAACGATAAAATCTGGGAAAACTCCAGAAAAGAGCAAGATATAAGCTAAATCAAGAGGTTTAAGTAAGACGTTTCAGGGGATTTTATCCTATCGGAACGCATCAATCATTTCTTATCTAGACCATAAATCATTGAGTCTAATAGAGTATCATTTGTAAGATGTGTATATCTACGTGCCATTTCTTCAGAAGACCAGCCAAAGAAGTGTTTAAGCTGTAATGATTGAAAATGATACGTGTTTAACAGGTCAGTAGCTCTTATATGTCTCCAATAATGACAATATTTCTTATTAAATATGTTACAGATGTCCCAACCTCTTCGTCTCTTGAAATCAAACACGATGTCTTCATCATCCAATGAATCAAGCCATGTATCGATATGATGCACAAACTCTTTCTCGATATGTAAAGGCACGATAACGTCCCTGCGTGGTATGTTAGGTTTAACTACCGTATCGAAAGGATTAGTATTATCAATGACTAAATTCTTCTTATGCTTCAAGACTGGCATGCTTTTGACCTTCCATACAGTGATTTCGCCTCGTTCATAATACTCCTTAGAGATTTGATGCTTCTTGATAGGGTCAACAATCCATTTATTTTCTATGACTTGGTTATCTTCATCCCGTAATGGTATCCCTATGACTTCTTCTAATCTGGCACCTGTCAAGAATAAGAAGCAAATAAACGCTATATTTCTGATGCCTTTCTTTGATGTTGTCTCACCATAAGCCATCTTTCGATAGTTTTCCTTAATCTGTTCTAGTATTTGTTGCCTAGATACAATCTCATCATCAGTGAATTTTCTTTTATGAAACCTCTTGATTGGCACCTTCTCAGTGATATATTCACCTTTGACAACGTTACCATCCTCATCTTCATAAGACCTTCTGACTATCTTATATGCTATCGTATCCTTAAAGAAATCTCGCCTTTTCAATACTGGTCTTTCAAAATCGGTTCTGCACCTATAACATCTCCATATCTTTAATGGCACCCTATAATTGAGCTTTTTATCTATATATCTTGCACAGTTAGGACATGCCAATGATTTTGGAGCTTCTGGGTCTACTTCATTGATTGGCTTAAGTTTCAATATATTATCATTGGCTAAGTTTACCATGCCTCCTTCTGATATATGGTTGTATATAATAATTTCGTTGTTTATGCTCATATGATTATCAAATGCCTTGATTCTCGTTGTGCTTGTTTATCGATTGTGTTGGATTGCCAACACCTCATTATTATTCACATTATTAGGATAATGGGCATAAGTTTTGGGCTTCCAAAATGGGAAATTGCTTGAGCATATGTTGTTTATAAAGGGCAGAAAAAATATGCTTTTTTCTTTATAAATTTATTTTCTATATAGAAAATAATTCCAATGAATATATAGGTTGGAGTAGCTACATTGTATCCTTCTTTTAAACCTTGCTAAATCTTTATATATCTGCCTTCCCAAAAACCCCATTATGGCAAAAGCTTTCAGTTTCAAATCCTCATTTTCAAGAGACCTCCTTAATCAACATATCGCCGACGGACAACAAGTTCATAAGTCACAACTTGATAATGCTTTTGAGTCGAACATTCGACAAGTTAACCCGCTCAATACAGACCTTGATTCGATGAGTATTAACGTCGGGTATCTTATATCATTGATACGTCTTATCGACGAATACACGATGGTCGAGATTACAAGAGCGAATTATCCGACGGAAGTGTCATACTTACAACAACTGTGGAGGATAGTTAAATCGATGTATGGATTGTTAACGTGTAAGATGCAACCTGATACAAAAGCAGAATTTAAGAAAAGGATATTTTATACGTCGAGAAAAATGATACAAAATGTTGTACAAGATACAAAAGGTAAATATATTGACGTCGGGCTTGCGTATGATACTGAGATATTTATTTCTGAAATCTTCCAAGATTTAATCAATCACATGGAACAACGAGGCATGCTTACATATAAAAAAGAAGACCCAAATTTTGCAATGGGAAAATTTAGTGATTAAAGATGACAATAATTTTGTCGGATAGATTATTTTCTAAACAATCAGGACACCAAAGATATGGTGTCTTCATGGACAACGTGTTAAAACAGAACCTTGATAATTTTTTGATTAAAGGTGTCAAAAAAGGTCACGACGGGATAGGTTTAATCACTGGTCTGGAAGGTACAGGAAAATCTACATTTGTAAGATTGATTGCGACGTATTGTGATTTTAATAAACAGTTATCACTTGAAAGAGTCGTGTTCACTGGACGAGACTTGATGACTGCGATTGATAATGCACGTCCTGGACAAGCACTCATCTTCGACGAGGCAATCATGGACATGAGTTCTCAAGATTTCGCTACCGACGTACAGAAAATCTTAATAAAGAAATTCACGTTGATAAGAAAAAAACGGTTGTTTATCTTTATCGTGATACCTTCATTATTCATGTTGAGAAAATATTTCGCAATATTTAGGACAAGGTTCATGATTAATTGTTATTGTCCTGACGGAATCACTAGAGGATATTTTAGGTTTTATTCTTTCGCAACTAAAAAGAAACTATATCTTCGTGGCATGAAAGAGATGGACATGGGTGCAGTACGTCCAGATTTTAAGGGACAGTTTGTTGATAGTTACGGATTTTTTATCGATGTTGATGCTTATGAGATGAAAAAAGATAAAGCTATCGAGAAGCTAACAGCCGAGGATAATTCTCTTGATGAAAAACTTAAAGCTGAAGTCACAGAGTTTAAGGCAAAATTGAAAGAGAAAAATATCAAGTTTAAAGAAAAAATCCAAGACAAACTTACCAAAGCCAAAGACTCTATGGTCAAAAAATATAAGAAAGAACAACTTAAGTATGCAAACAAAATCAATAAATTATCAGCTGAGATTGATAAAATCAAGACTGGTAGGCAAGCAAGAGCAATAGAGAAATTAGAAAGAGAGAAAGCCATGCTTTTTTGTATGCTCCAAGAAATATACAAAAAACTGCTAAAAAACATGGGTAATACATACAAAGAAGATACATGGCAGTTCTTTCTCAAAGAGGAAGCACTCTTAAATTTTAAGACAAGTGAACAAAAGAAGTTACTCAAAGATGGTAGTAAATTCAGGCAAGAAGCAAAACAGATTTATGAAACCTTAAGATAATTAAAAAAGTATTTATATATCTATGACAGATTTAGTGTTATGGAAGTAAAGACCTGGATATCTTCTGATAGAAGCAAATCATATTATGGACAGAGAGTTACTAGAGAAGACGGTCAGATAAAACCAGTATCTTCTATAAGTTCACCTCAAACGAATAAAAGCTATGGTGACGGGACATCAGCGGTCAGATATTCAATATCTCCCAACCACCCACTGATGTCTCGTCCTTCTACTTCTCCAAGAGAAGCTGAACAGATTAACAGGGACGCACTTAATAAGGTTGCTTTCGGTGATTCAACACCTGTCAAAAGGATTAATCCAGAGATATCGCCAGAGTATTATAATACTAGTTCTGAAAGATACGGCGAAGTTGCCAGATATGGTGACACTGTTATTGTTGAACGTACACCTGAAGAGATACGGAGCGGTATTAAGAGACCATACACACAAAGATATTTTTCTGATGGTAAAGGAGCAAAACAGATGGGGTCTTATGAAGACTGGCAGACCCGTGTAAAGAAATTTAATACTGATGTTGAAACGTATAATGCAAGAAATGACGCACTAGTTCAAGCAGAAAAACAGATTACTCTTGATAGGTTAAATTATGAACTTGACAGAGGCACATATACACCAGAAAAACAAAGACAGTTAGAAAAAGAAATCTCACAAAAAGAAGAGATGAACATGCAATCTTTCCGAGAGCTTAATAAAACAGAATCAAAATTATCACAACGTAAAACAAAGCTTGATACTGAAGGAAAAAAATATGATGATTTTCTTGATATTTTAAACGTCGAAAATGATAGACTAAATGTAGTATCGGCACAATCAGAAAAATTATCTGAAAGATATGAAGCTTTGAAAGAATCAGAACCTAAATATAAAGGATTAAAATTAGTCACTTCTGACCTAAGTAAAGTTTTCCGTGGTGTTGGTCAGTTCGGTGCGTCAGTTAGTGAAGGTTTTTTGGCAATCAATCCCTCAAGATTAGTCATCCCAGCGTACGATAGATGGGTCACTGGCGTCGTGGAAGACCAAAGATTATATAATCTTGCTGGCAAGATACCAGCGTATGAGGCAAGCGATGTACGTGAATATAACACAAAAGCACAACAATTACAAAAAGATAAAGATAAATTTTTTACTACTACATACCCAGTGGATGATTTTTCATCAAAATTACCTACATTAAATCTTATCCCTGAAGATAAACGATATAAAAAAAGTAACGTAAAACGTATCGTTGACGCTGGGATATTATTTCAAAGTCAATATTGGATAGAAAAAAAAGAAACAGTAAACGCACTTACAAGCACCACTGAACAAGTTGACAAATTAATCCAAGGATATAAAGCACCTAGTAATATTGATATCCCAGCTATGCCACTTCTTGATATAGAAAAAAATGCTTTGACAAGATTAGAAGGTTATACCAAAACAGCGAAAGATGATAAAGGATATCTTTTTTGGAGTTCGTCAGTTAATACACAGACATTCCCAGAGATTCAACGGACAAGAGATATCGTCGAGACAGGCATAAAACGTAGAAGACCTGTCCAGTATGGAACTTTAATCCCTGAAGAAACTACTTTATTAGAAGGCATGGATATCGGTGTCATGAGTAAAGCTGTCACAGAATCAAAGCAATCAACACAATTTTATGAAAATACGCAAGGTGCTTTAACTGTCTGGGATATCGGTGAAGAACCTTTATATGTAGCTTTGGCTTATAGTGGACTAACTAATGTTGGTGGTACAATGCCAGCGGTATCAAAATTTGGTAAACTTGGTAAAGGTTTATACCGTACAGCTGAAGCAACTGGTAAAACAATGACAATCTTTAAAGGCATAACAGGTACAGCTAGTACTTTCCCAGTGTTAAACAAGGTGAGAACTGAACGGGATTTATCATATTTTGATTATCTCGACCCAAAATTCACAAAAGAATTGGCGACTGCCAAGATAAAATCTATCCAAGAGATAAAACCTTTTGAAATTAGCGGTGCAACATTATCAGGTTTGGTGCCAGTACAAAAAGCAGGAGGTACAATTTTCCCGTCATTAAGTAATGTTAGTTCAGGGTTTGGAGATAAAGATGTTTTTCTTAGAGAGATAAGCGATGATTATGATAAAGATTTTGCGTATCGTATGAAAACTGCCAGAGATTTTGGTATCACTGCGTCAGTGATTGCAGTTTCGACAGCGACAGAGATTGGAGGACGGTTCGGTGTTTCAAGTTTACTCGTCAGGAATAAAGAAAAATTACAAAATCTTCCGATAGGCACGATAGCAGGAAATAAATGGAACCCTTTAAGTTATCTGCCAAGTCGGTTATCAAAATCATCACCGACGTTCAGAGAATATTATAAAGTCACAGCTCCAGGTTTCCTTCAACAAGGTTTTGCTGAAGGTTTTACTTTAAGCCGTCTTGAAAGTTATCAACAAGCTGAAGAACCTAACATATTAAGGGATGTAGCAGTAGGTGGTGTTGGAGCTTATTCAGCTCGTGTGTTAGGCGGTACAGTGTTAGGTCTTAGTGCCATGAAAAAAGGTGGTGCGTCAAAAAGTCTTATGGCTGGTCTCTATGGTTTAGACCCAGCTGAATATACTGGAGATGTTTCTGCCGATGTAGTATTAAAGACTGGAAAAACATTTTTTAATCTAGATTATCCTGACCCAGGGATAATATTTAAGACACGGACAATGCGTGGCACTACATTCACAAAGACAGTATCATCATTTACGTTTCAATTTGGAGAAAAAGCAAACGTGCCTTCTTGGTTATATACACCTATGAATAAGAAAGAAGCAGAATTTTATGGAAGGACAGCGGGTTCGAGGACGTATGATTCTTCATTATTTTCTGGTGATGCAATCCAGACTTTTGAAGTTTCTCCAGGTGTGTATTCGACCAATTTTAATTCAATCACTGTCCCGACAAAAACAACAAGTCCCGTACAATCTTATAATACTGTCATAAGTGAGTCTGTCAAAGTTAACCCTTCTATCCCTGTGCCTGAACAAAGCACTAACAAGATAATGGATTTGATGTTTAAGCGTCAGGCGTCTCAGACTATAAAAACCCCTGTTTCCTATCCAACAACTTCGGTGACGATTTCCCAGACCATGCCCGTCCCTGAACCGTTCCCTGTAACTATCCCAGAACCTATCACTACTCCAACGACAACCCCTATTTCCGTTAGAGTCACTCAGCCAGTGACAACTCCTCAACCAGTGACAACGCCTCAGCCTGTCACTACTCCTGAACCTATCACTACACCGACAACTACACCAATCACGATAGTAACACCCAGTTGCCATTATTTCCTTTTGCTGGCTTTCCTGGTGGTGGTAAGGGAGTCGGGAAAGGTAAAGGTAGTAAGAAGAAAACTCAGTATCAACCAGGATTTTTAGCTCTTACTTTTGGCATATATGCAGAAAAAAAACCGTCCAAAAAACTCTTTACAGGACAAGAGATAAGACCTATAATCGGAAAAAAACCAAAAAAATCTAAAAAGAAGAATCCATTTAAAATAAGAAAGGTTAATCTATGACAACGGTATCCAAACTTAAAGAACGTGTATCTTCTTCTCCGACACAGTTAAACGTGTCAAAATTACGGCAACGTACACCAACATACAGAGACCAGCCAGGAGTAGCACCAGCAAGGACGATGTATTCATATACAAGGTTTCAAGATGATGTCAAAAGATATAACAAAGCATTTGACAGGTATGAACAAGAACGACAAGATTTTATTAATATTATGACTGACTGGGGTTCAAAAGAAGAAAGACGGAAAGAAAGGAAAGAGTTTAAAATGGCATCTAAAAGATTGACAAGGGTGTCTAGCAAGTTACAAGAGTCAACTCAGATGGCATTTGGATATAAAAATATCGGTCTTGAATCACTTGGAAAAGATTTATCGAAAGAGAAACAAGAGTTGACAAGTGCAGAGAAAAAGACAGGTAAAATCATCAGAGGATACAATATTCAGGCAAAAGAATCATTAGAAGGGTTCTCATATTATGAAGGTCTAGGTTTTGCAAAAGGTAATTTTAAACAAAGTGATTATGCTGTTTCTGGAGGAGATGGTAGCCTTGGCATGTTTTATCCTGAAGGTGAATACCAGTTGTATGACCCGATGACAGGTACAGTCAAAACATTACAAGCTAACCCGCAGTCGACAATGAAAGAGATTGTGGCGTTACGTGGTGCTAACGAAATCTCATTGACAGAACTTGATGAAAAAAAGATTAAGAAAGGACGTAATAACCCAGTCATAGGTCAACAGTTTAATTATAATAAATACCGTAATAATCCTAGTTATAAAATCATCATGAACAATAAAGGTTCAATCACTGAGATAAGGCATAAAGATAAAAAATATGTGATGTATGAAAAAGACGGTGAGAAAAAATACGGGAAATATTCGCCAGAAGTTATATATGTTAATGATGGCAAAGTTACAGCATGGGAAAAATATAAACCGTACAGGAAAAGTTATAACCGTCAGTTCGGGCAACAATCATTCGATGTCATGACAACACAGACAATATTATATGACAAAGATGGTCTTATACGTAAAAAGGTTCAATGGCAAGATAAAGCACGTGACAGTTCTAACAGTTCATCTATAACATTCCCAGTCTTAGAAGAAAGTTATAATTCTGGTGTCATGACTGGTAGAACTACAAGATATTATAATAAAGGCAAGACCACCAAAAGGATTGAGAATTATCTTACAGGGAAAGCACAAGTTATAGGAGTCACTGGGAAACCTACACAATATGATACTATGAAAGTTAATTTGCCTACTGGTGAAGCGTTACAAAATATAAAGAAATATGTAGTATTACCTGGTGTTAAACTTAAAGAAAAGATTAAGACTGCTTCTCCTGGTGAAGCAATAAGAAAAAAATCTGTATCTTTCACTGATATCTATGGAAAGACAAAAACATCATTCCAGCCAATGTTTAACCCGCCAACAATGAAAGGTAAGAAAGATGTCTTGTTCGGTTCTCCGCAAGGTGCAACAAGAGTATTATCTAAACTGCCATACCAAGGACGAAAATCTGATAAAGCGTTACAAAAAAGCCTAAAAAAACAATTAGATGAGTATTCATTCAAGGTTAACCAGAAATTAAGCTCTCAAAGTGTCATTATCGGGCATAATCCGTTCACCAGCAAAAGCTTTATAATGACCAAGCCTTCTAAACTTAAGATGTAATGCTCGTTAACCTCTTTTTCCTTCCGAGCTTGCCTATCTGTTAGGATATCTTTACTTGAGGAATTTACATGCAACAACAAGACTATCCTGAACAAGAACCACAATATTATGAACCTATCCAGCCTAATATCATAAAAGAGTCAGGCAAAGATGACGATTTCTTAAGATGGTTTTTAGAGATGAGGCAAGGTATCAATGACCTTAAACATGGTTGGCGTGGTCATGAACGTGACGAGATGGACAGATGGATTGTGCCTGTAACCCCTAAACAAAAAGCTGATGCTGATTATCGCCGTATCATGAACGAAAAAGGTGTTCATTGGGCTGGCAGTGTCATGGAAAATTATCTTGGCAAAGTTTTCCAGACAACAAACTGGAACGATGAACACATGTGCTATGAGATGCGGAAAGCTATACGTGTCGTATGGTTCGGTCTTCAAGCCAAATGGAAAGATTATGGGTTACGAAAAGTTGACACTCATTGTATAGGTAGCGAGATGTTATCTATGATTCATGCCATGTTACTTGCGTCAAGAGGGGATGGTATCAAGAATTTTATTGGGACATCGCAACAAATTAATGTCTCAAAGATTGAGCAAGACACACCACGACAAGGATTTATGAGTGGGTTTGCTGGAATATTCAGACGAGGGCATGTATAATGGCAAACGATTTCTTGGCTACAATTATGCCCGTCCTTATTCCTTGGCTAAAAATGTTCGGGCTAGCTTTTATATGTGTCCTCGTACTTGTCCTAGGTTTTTTAGTCTTGAAAGAGATGAAGAAACGTCGTTGGAGAGTAGAAATCCATGAACAGAAAGCTGACGGAAGGATACATTCCGTCGGGTATGACACTCTTGTCGAAAAAAAGTTTAAGATGGGGACAAAGACTATTTATTGGATGCGTAAAGCTAAGACTGAAACAATCCCACCACCATGGGAAACAGTCGACAGGATTGGCAAGAAAGAAGAGGTTGATTATCTAAGAGTAGCAAGAGATTTAGTGCCGTTAGAAAAAAACTTAGTAAAGAATTATTATGACCCTGAATATAAAAAGAAAGTTATTTCTGCTCATGACAAAATCAGAGAGAAGATAAGAAGTATCAAGACAACTTTTTTTGATAGTGACGCTGTACGTGACAGATTTATCTATATCCCTATGAATAAGACGCTTGTAGCTAATATGAAATTCACACCTATTGATTATGACATGAACATGATGGCTATGAACGAGATTAATCATGGTGACGAGTTTTTCCAGGCTGGTTATGAATTTTGGAAGAAATATGGTGCAGTTATCGTGTTCGGGGTCACTATTATCTTTTTGATAATCTTGATAGTATTGACGTATGACTACATCTTAGACGTCGTCACTCAGATAATGGGTAAGACTGACAAGGTTCTTAATTTAGCGGAACGTGTAGCTCAAGGCATTGATGGTGCTAGCAGGAGTGCAAAACCGCCAGGATAGTCAAATAAATATATTAATGAGTACATTTATAGTGATTAAAATGAACCTAACTCGATATGCGATGGTACTCGTTATGTTGACAACTTTGCTGATGTTGACCCCCAAAAGTTCTCTTGCATTAGGGTTAGGTTCTATTGATTTAACTATCCCTCATGTCCAGCTAGGCGTTATATCTGGAGCTACTCAAGGCGATTTATCATCAGCTGGTTTTACAATGCACGGCAATATTAACATGAGTGAATATAACATAACAAATACTGGTTATCTTGGTTTTTCTAATACTGGTTATACTGCCTTGATTTATCTTGATGCACAGGGTAATATTCATATTGGGGGGGATTAAAGTGAGAAAACTAATATATATCGGGCTGTGTATTTTTGTGTTATTATCTTATGGTGTTCTCGGTGCTGATTGTTTTGATGATGGTTATAATAGAAAGAGAAATATAACAAACCATACAACTTATGATATTGGAGCATTACTTAATGAATCAATCAACGGCTCAAGAATATGGGTTAATCCTTCTCAATGTTCTGGCAATATGGCTGTGTGTTGGGAGTCAAGCAATGAAAGTAATATAAGCATATATTGTAATGATACTATATTAATGCCTTTTGAAAGGAATGATAATGCTACAAGCAGTTATAATATTACAGATGTATGGAATAGTGAAGCACATTTCATTAATCACTTAGAAAATTCATCTTTCAATGATTCAAGCAATAACCATATGTATATAATCAATAATGGTGCAACATATAATGCCTCTGGAAAAATTGGCGGTGCTTATAATTTTAGTGGGGATGCAGGAAGTTATATGTACACAGATAAAAAACTGTTCAAAACAGAACATAATTTCTCAGTAAATTTATGGTTGTATCCTAATAATGTTAATTCTGGAACACACCAATACATTTTAAACACAGTAGACACTGGAACACCATTTCCTGAAACTTTCCTTGTTAGAATAGACAACGATGATAACCACATATATTTCTATAAAAGGACTGGTACAACAACCGATGTTGATTATGTTAGAGCAGATATATCAGGGCGTGATAAAACTTGGTTCATGGTTACAATCGTTTTTAATGATACTGTGGGGTCTTTTGATGGTCATTATGCGGCGTTTGGTATGCAGATTTTTATTGACGGAGTTAAGATAGATAATTCAGCACTAGATAGTAATTTTGGGGGGTACGGTAACCATAAGAATGAGTTATATATTGGTGCTAATGGTCCGGCAAAAACAGACCAAAACTTTATTGGTCTTATAGATGATATTAGAATATGGAATAAAACATTGATTCCTCAAGAAATAGAAGAACTATTTAACATGACAAATCTTAATAATAAATATAATTTACTAGGAGCAGAACAATCTCCATCAGTATCAGGCAATATCAACCTCACCTTAAACATTCCAGTAGATAACGCAAACATAACAGATTCAAATAACATAAGCGTGAATTATACAATAACAGGCAACCTTACACCCATAGATAAGCAATGGTATAGTGTAGACGGTAATGTAACCAATGTAACAATAACAGGCAACTTCTCGGTAGTGTTAAGTAATGGATTATATAACTTGACTGTATGTGCTAATGCAACCGATGGTAATGAATCATGCGATACTCATGCGATTAATGTATCTGTGTTAATTACAACCCTCCTTAATCCAACCAATGTAACATATATAACAAGCAATATACTTAATATACAATATATATATACAGGCGGAGTATCGATAGATAAACAATGGTATAGTATTGATGGATATACAACCAATACAACCATTACAGGTAATTTTACTGAAACTTTTTTGAATGGTACGCACACCTTATATCTATGCGTGAATAGTACTGGCGGTTCTGAATCATGCGATTCCGCAACCTTCACTATGGCAGTGCCTCAGAAATGGGTTATTATTGATGACATGAGCAACCCGCCAAATCCAATATTTAAAATTAATAGAGCAACTGGAGATGTATATATCTATGGTAATATCACATTATACGGCAACATTACGTATATTTAAAAAAGTATATT
>Ga0180433_10008376_pt1 | contig 12882 bp, 9 predicted proteins | sample SS_ome_8_FD_132980 | JGI IMG/M metagenome (GOLD analysis project Ga0180433, IMG submission 132980) | Hypersaline lake sediment archaeal communities from the Salton Sea, California, USA - SS_1_D_1 metaG | ecosystem: Environmental > Aquatic > Non-marine Saline and Alkaline > Hypersaline > Sediment... | reverse complement strand
GTGATCGCTGCGCTCAGAGTTCATGAAAAATGAATTTTTCACCCTTCGGGCCGATATTATCGGGGTTAACCCCGACTTTCAGTCGGCCTTCGGTGATTAATTCATAAATTCATTGAAATAACATTTTTTCAACAATAATGGAGTATTGTTTTATATACCAGCCTCTTATATGTTTATTACTGAAATTTATGAATTGATCAGGTTAACAAAATAATAAAAAAAATCAATATCAAATATATAACGTCAGAATTAATTGATAAATTGTTAAATGGTTAAATGGCTAAATGGTTAAATGGTTAAATGGCTAAATGGTTAAATTGTTAAATGGCTAAATGGTTGGTTATTAATAATCCGGTACCAAGGATCCTGACTATTTGTCAGCTTTCCGTTTGATGGCATGTTATTTGAAAAACAGGTGTCGGTAATAATTTGTTTAACCATAAATAATTAATAATGGAAAAAGGAACAATAAACGTTACAACAGAAAATATTTTTCCGATCATAAAAAAATTCCTGTATTCCGAACATGAGATATTTCTGCGGGAGTTGATATCAAATGCAATTGATGCAACACAGAAACTAAAGACATTGTCTTCGGTCGGTGATTACAAAGAGGATATGGGAGATATTACGATCAGGGTATCCGTTGATAAAAAGAAAAAGACCCTTACTGTTTCCGACAGGGGTATAGGAATGACAGCAAAGGAGATAGACAAATATATCAATCAGATAGCGTTCTCCAGTGCAGAGGAATTTATGAAAAAGTACAAAGCAGATGCGAACTCTATTATAGGGCATTTCGGACTGGGATTTTATTCGTCATTTATTGTTGCAGAAAAAGTAGAGATAGTAACAAAATCATATAAAAAGGCGAAACCTGTAAAATGGACATGCACTGGTGATCCCGAATATAGTATTGAAGACGTGGATAAGAAAGACAGGGGCACGGATGTTATTATTTACCTGGATAAGGATTCAAAGGATTTTCTTGAAGAGCCGAAAATAGATGAATTGTTAAAGAAATATTGCAAGTTCCTGCCCGTAGAGATAGCTTTCGGAAAGGAGAAAGAGTGGAAGGACGGTAAGTATGTTGATACTGAAAAGGATAATATTGTAAATAACACAAAGCCTGCATGGACAAAAAAACCTGCTGATCTGAAAGATGAAGATTACAGTACTTTTTACAAAGAGCTTTATCCCGGAACTTTTGAAGAACCGCTGTTTAACATACATCTTAATGTTGATTATCCGTTCAACCTGACAGGAATACTGTATTTCCCCAGGATAAAAAGTAATATCGAGATACAGAAGAACAAGATACAGTTGTACTGTAACCAGGTTTATGTTACGGATTCGGTTGAAGGCATTGTTCCTGATTTTCTTACATTGTTACATGGTGTTATTGATTCCCCGGACATTCCTTTGAATATCTCAAGGAGCTATCTGCAGGGAGATCCCAATGTGAAAAAGATATCAGGGCATATTACAAAAAAGGTAGCTGATAAATTACAGGATATCTTCAAAAATGATCGTCCTGAGTTTGAGAAGAAATGGGATGACCTTAAGCTTTTCATAGAGTATGGTATGATAACCGAAGAGAAGTTTTATGAGAAAGCCGAGAAGTTTACGTTGTTAAAAAATACAGAGGATAAATATTTTACTCTTGATGAATATAAGAAAGTCATAAAGGGTAACCAGACAGATAAGGATAAGAATCTCATATACCTGTATGCAACGGATAAAGATGAACAGTACAGTTTTATTGAGGATGCCAGGTCAAAAGGCTATGATGTCCTGCTTCTGGATGGTCAGCTTGACACCCATTTTATTAACCAATTCGAGCAGAAATCTGAGAAGATCAGGTTTGTACGGGTTGACAGTGATGTGATTGATAAGCTTATCCGGAAAGACAAGAGCACTGAAACCAAACTGTCGGTAAAGGAGCAGAACGATTTAAGACCTGTTTTCAGTAGCAGGTTAGAGGGGGGAAAGAGTAATTACATGATTGTTTTTGAAGGTCTTGGAGAGGACGACAATCCTGTATTGATCACACAGTCGGAATTCATGAGAAGGATGAAAGACATGTCTAAGCTTGGAGGCCCGTCAATGAGCTATTACGGTGAGATGCCGGACAGTTATAATCTTGTTGTGAATACTAACCATCCGCTGGTAAAGAAGGTTATTGATGATAAGGATAAGAAAGTTGGTAAAAAAGTGGGTGAGATAGATGATAAATTAATGCCTTTCAATGAAGAGAAGATCGAGCTGGGTAAAGAAAAGGAAGGCAAGAAAGAGGAGGAAGTAACTCAGGAGTTAAAGGATAAGATCGAAGAAGTGGATAAGAAGATAAATGAGTTGAATGGCGAGAAGGACAAAGTGCTTGCTGAGTACGGTAAAGAGAACAAACTTGTAAAACAGCTTGTTGACCTTGCGTTATTGTCTAACAATATGCTAAAGGGAGAAGACCTGACAACATTTATAAAGAGAAGTATTGATATGATCAAATAAAAAAAAAGCACCGTTCGGTGCTTTTTTTAAAAGAATTCCACCATCTCTTTTTTAATAAATTCAATAGCCACCTGGCTCGGGGCCTTTTGTGCGTCCATGACCTTTTCCAGGATGGTTTTACTGAGCTCTATTGCAGGTCCGTCGGGATTCACTTCATCACCGCTGGTATTTATAAGTTTGACAGTGCTTTCTTTTGCACTTCTAACCACTTCCCATGTTTTTGGAGTGATGTAGATCTGCTGTGACAGGTTATGTTCAAATTCCGCCCTTATTGTACTCAGCAGTTCGCCCTGAAGCTGCTTGCATGTCATTCCGGGTTTCTGTACCCTCATGATCATTGAGTCGGGTGAAAGCCTCTCCAGGAAAAGTGTTATCCTTTCATAAGCCTGCAGGCGTATAGGGGTGGTTATCCTCTGGTTCTTTCTCCTGATCTCGTAATCCCTTCGACGGGCTTCGTTTTTATAAAATGCCCTTACAATAAAATATACTGTAATAAACAGTACCAGTGAAGGGATCGTATATTTCAGAATGTCAAGTACGTCTTCCATATCATGATATGTTTTGCATACAAATTTAATTTTTTTTTATCATTAATAATGTTATGGGGCAAAATAAAGAGATTGCCCTATTTCCCTTATACCTTATTTCCCTTATATCCCTTATATCCCTTATATCCTTTGTATGCTATACAACAGGAATTTTTACTTAGATTTTTTTGTTGAATTTGAAATATTTTTATAATTTCAAACTTTTTTCCCGTAATTTGGAAATATTAGTGATAATTTGTAAGTAAGTTTATAAATCAATAAATAAATAACAATGAGTCTAAGTATTATTGGCAGATCGGTTGGTGAATCCGTTACTCTTAAGCTTAACGAGATGTTTGCCATACTAAAGGCAAAGGGAGAGCCTGCCATTCATCTGGGTGGTGGCGAACCCAAGAGCAGGGCTCCTATAGAAGCACTGACCACAATGGCAGGTTTCATGAACGCCGGGGAGGTGCGTTATGCTCCTGTTGACGGGACCGTAGAGATGAAGCAGGCGGTTATCAGATATACTGAAGAGTTTTATAACAGGAAGATAGAACCTGAGCATATTGTTGCATCCAGTGGTGCAAAACAAGCGCTTATGGTAGCTCTTCAGGCTATCCTCGATCCTCAGGACGAAGTGATCTTTCCTGCACCCTACTGGGTCAGCTATCCTGATATGGTAAAGCTATGTGGTGCGATCCCGGTACCTGTGCATCCTGAAGACGGGACCTTTTACCCGCGAATGAAAGACATTGAGATGAATACAACTACCTATACCAAGGCAATTATCCTGAACAGCCCTAATAATCCTTCAGGTGCGTTATATTCCGGTGATTTCCTTGGTGAAGTGGTTGAATTCTGCGAGAAGAAGGATATTTATCTTATTATGGATGATATTTATCACAGGCTGGTATTTGACGGGAAGCATGCTCCCAATGTGTATGATTATGTAAAGGAGGATACGGAAAATTCAAAGGTCATTGTGATCAATGGTGTATCAAAGCAGTATGCCATGACCGGATTCAGGATAGGGTGGGGCATAGGAAATAAAAAACTGATTGAGGCAATGCGGAACATACAGGGGCATCAGACATCAGGCCCTTCTGTGCTTTTACAGAAAGCGGCTATAGGTGCTATTAACGGCATACAGACATGCGTTGACAGTCTGAGATACACACTTGAGAATAACCGCAATGTTCTTATGCAGCAGTTAAATACCTTTGATGGTCTTAATTTTGCAATACCCGACGGTACTTTTTATTCTTTTGTGGATTTCAGGAATTATTCAAAGGATTCTACTGAACTGTCGAAGTTGCTTCTGGATAAGGTCAGGGTTCTGACTGTTCCGGGTATTGAATTCGGGCTTGAGGGGTATCTGAGGATATCTTTCTGTGGTTCAATAAAAGATATTATCGAAGGTATGGAACGTATAAAATGGGCAATAGACCCGAATTCACCAAATGAATTATATATTGGCGAACGTAAATATGTGAGGGATTGGGTATGAGCAAATATTTAAAATTTGATACTCCGGCACAGAAGCAGGCCGGTGATCTGAAAAGCGACTATGATTTAAAACATCATGGATTAGTGCATCTGGACAGGGTGTACTGGAATCTTCCGGAACCAGCCTTATATGAAGAAGCTGTTTTTCGTAACGAAGCAAAGATGGTACATGGCGGAGCATTGCTTGTTTATACAGGCAAATGGACAGCAAGGGCTGCCAATGACAAGTATATTGTCAGGGAAGAAACGACAAAAGACCTTATTGACTGGGGTGAATATAACCGTCCCATGAGCACTGAGAAATTCAATGCTATGCTTGCCAGGTTGCAGTCATATCTCCAGGGCGAGGAGCTGTTTGTTCAGGATGTATATGTGGGTGCAGACCCTGAATACAGGATGCCTATAAGGGTCATTACCGACACTGCATGGCAAAGCCTGTTTGCAAGGAATATGTTCATTACCATTCCTGACCAGTCAACACTGAAAACATTTGTTCCTGAATTCACGCTTATAGCATCTCCTTCATTCAGGGTGGATCCCAGGGTTGACGGCACATTAAGTGAGACAGCAATTGCTGTTGATTTCTCAAAGCGCCTTGCAATTGTTGCTAATTCAAGTTATGGCGGGGAAGTCAAAAAAACAATATTCACTATTATGAATTTTCTGTTGCCGTTAAAGGATGTTATGGCAATGCACTGTTCTGCAAATGTAGGCAAGAAGGGTGATGCCGCATTGTTTTTCGGACTGAGCGGAACGGGAAAGACCACTTTATCTGCTGATCCTAAAAGACAGCTTATCGGTGATGATGAACATGGCTGGAGTGATAACGGGGTGTTTAATTTTGAGGGAGGATGCTATGCGAAAGTTATCCGATTGTCATCAGAATTTGAACCGCAGATATACAGTTGTACCCGCAGATTCGGTACTATTCTCGAAAATGTGGTTTTTGATAAGGTATCCAGAAAGATAGACCTGGATGATGAACAGGTCACTGAAAATACCAGGTGTTCATATCCACTGGATTTTATTCCTAATGCTGTTGAGGAAAAAATGGTTGACAACCATCCTAAGAACGTGGTATTCCTGACCTGTGACGCACAGGGTGTGATGCCTCCTATTGCCAGACTTAATATGAACCAGGCAATATATCATTTTATCAGCGGTTATACATCCAAGATCGCCGGAACAGAGATGGGGCTCGGTATTGAACCGGAAATAACTTTCAGTGCATGTTTCGGAGCTCCGTTCATGGTTCATCACCCGTTTTATTATGCAAACCTGCTCAGGCAAAAAATGGAAAAACATAAGACAAAAGTATGGCTGGTGAACACCGGATGGGTAGGAGGTAAGTTCGGAGTAGGAAAACGTATCAGCATACATCATACGCGTAATATGCTGAATGCAGCTTTGGAGGGCAAGCTTAACAAGGTCAAGTTCAGGAAAGATAAACTTTTCGGGTTCGATATACCGCTTACTTGCCCTGATGTGCCTGACGATGTGTTTGAACCTTCTAATGCATGGGGTAATAAAAAGGAATACTGGATGAAATATGATGCACTTGTTGCAAGGTATATAGAGAATTTTAAGCTCTACGCAAAAGATGTGCCACCGGCAGTGCTTAAGTCCGGACCAAGAAGACTGAAAGATGTGAAATAATAAAAAACTAAAAAGCCGGCGATCGCCGGCTTTTTAGTTTTTATGTATGAGCTCTCCTGTAGAACTTATCTCCCGTATTTCAATCTCCGGATCACCTGTGTAATAAATATTCCCTGTGCTGGTAATGAACACTATCAGCTTATCACTCGCATTTACATGGCAGTCACCGGTGGAAATATTGTATATCATGGTTTCCGAAGAATAAAAGCTGTCCGCAAACAAATGCCCGGTGCCATGCGACCATATATAACTGAAATCCGTATTCCCTCTCAGACGAAATGTGCCTGTACCTGCATGTACCTTAAAAAAAGATGCGTCGCAGTTCAGATCAAGATCAAAAAATGAAACCGCAGACCATACATTTATTTCAAGAGTGTCGGTATTCAATTGATCCAAAGTGTTTACAGAACTGCCTCCATACATATATATCTCTTTTAATGAAGCAACGGAAATATACAGGTTGACTATCTTATTATAATCCCGAACCCAGTTGCACTTATTGTTGTTATGAATGACAAGCCTGTTGCCGGATATATCCGTTGTTACAGATGACAGCAGATTTTTCCCGCCTTCCAGGATCACTTTGTGGACAGTGTCACTGGTTATGTAAATATTAAATATATCATATATTTCAAGAACAGTAAATTCCTCTGTATAACGCTCCTCAGTAACAATATCCCCCGCTCCCTTAAAACAATCCCACCTGTTCTCCTTTCTGCAGGAAACACTAATAATAATAATAACTGATATGATCAACAGCCTCTTCATGACTAAATTACAAAGTAATGGAAAAATATTCAGATATGGAAAAAGATAAAGGAGCCCCGGTTTTTGTACCTGGCACCTGAGACTTGATTCCTGGAACCCGGGATTTGGAATTTGTTATGTTGAACTGTTCCGCAGGGTTGGATTTTTTATATTATTTTTGGAGAGTTTTTTATTTCTGTTGATGAAGTGGATAAATAAAAATAAAGTCAACTTTACTATATTATTTATTGGTATAGTGCTTATATGGATCTCTTCTAATTTTAACTGGTACAGAGAGCACTGGAGAGGTATTATTGAAGCAGACGGCAAGGGATACTATGCATATCTGCCGGCAATGTTTATTTACCATGATCTGAATTTCGGATTTTTTGATGAGATCGAAAAGGAGAAATATTACAGTGAAAATACTTATTATGATTACAGAACATACCAAAATGGCTGTACATTAAATAAGTATTACGCCGGCACTGCACTTGCAATGATGCCGTTCTTTTTAGCAGGTCACTGTTATGCTCTTTTGTCAGACCATCCTGCTGACGGATATTCCGCGCCTTATGCAATATTTATTAACCTGGCTGCAATATTCTATTTACTTATAGCATGTATTTACATGTCAAAACTTTTGCGTCTTTATAATATAAAGGAGAGTATTATCATATTGACCATAATTGCTTTTGTTTTTGGTACCAATATATTTTATTATACTGTTTCGGAACCGGCAATGAGCCATATCTATTCCCTGGCATTTATTTCCGCATTTCTCTACTTTTCAAAACGGTATTTCATCAAACTCTGCAGCAAATATATGCTGACCATGGCAGTTTTGTCGGGAATGATCGTTCTTATAAGACCTGTGAACCTTATTATTGTAGCAGCAGTACCTTTTATTGCCGGGAGCTTTCAGGATCTTAAAGCCGTGATTACTGCTAAGCTGAGAAATACAGGAACTTTTGTTTTATCATTGATGATAATTATAATTATTTTTTCGTTGCAGTTTATAATATATAAGATACAGACAGGATCATTTTTTATTTATTCATATAAAGATGAAGGGTTCAATTTTTTTGATCCGCACTTTACGGACTTTTTGTTCAGCTATAAGAAAGGCTTGTTTATTTATACCCCGTTGGCATTTATTTCATTGGCAGGGTTTATTTATCTTTACAGACAAAGCAGGTATCAGTTTCTTACTTTGGCAGGTTTTTTTATTGTACTGATCTATATGCTGTCTTCGTGGTGGAACTGGTATTATGGCGGCAGTTTTTCATCCCGTGTGTTTATAGAGTATTTTGTTTTGCTTGCCATACTGCTTGGGATCACTTTAGAAAATATAAGAAACAGGTATCTTAAAAAGGCATATATATTACTTGTTTTTCTTTTAATAATAGCATGTCAGATCCAGACCGTACAATACAGATATTTTGATATTCACTGGTCAGAAATGACAAAAGAAAAGTACTGGGATGTTTTTATGCGTATTGATAAGTTAATTTGAAAATGTGATAATTTGATGATTTGAAAATTAATTGATTGTCAGCCAAGGACTGATCACCCGCAGGGTGAATTGATTGAAAACAGAAATTAGCAATAGGAAACCTGTAACCGTTATTAACCGATGTTAACTGAAAAAGAAACAAATAAATGGCAAAAAAACGGAAAAAGAGTAAAAGACTAAGGACTGTTATCCGGATAGCAGTAGTGGTAATAATTATCTTAGGAGGGGTTGGAGGATATTCTGCCTGGGAAATGTATAAAAGTATATATCAACCCAATGTGGTTCTGAAGAATAATGATTCGGAATATTTGTATATCCATACAGGTTCAGGACTTGATGATGTTATTAAGTTGTTGTACGAGAATAATTATATTATTGACAGGGCCTCTTTTGAGTGGGTGGCGGAAAAGAAGAATTACAGAAACCATGTAAAGCCGGGACGTTATCAGATCAGGGACGGGATGAGCAATAACGACCTGATCGATCTTTTACGATCAGGGAAACAGACCCCTGTTCGTATAACTTTTTATAATATCAGGGAAAAAGAACAGATAGTGACGGTTGCTTCCGGATTTTTGGAAGCGGATTCATCCACTCTGACAGATATGCTTAATAATGACAGCTTTCTGGCAAAGTACGGATTTAACAGGGTTAATATAATAGGCATGTTTTTGCCAAATACTTATGAGTTTTTCTGGAATACCTCGTCTGAGCAATTGTTTGAAAGAATGTACAGTGAATATACAACATTCTGGAATGATGAAAGGAGAAAGAAGGCAGAGAAAACAGGTCTGTCGCCTCACCAGGTGAGTGTGCTGGCTTCAATTGTTGAGCAGGAAACATTAATGGATGATGAAAAAAAAACAGTGGCAGGAGTGTATATAAACAGGCTGAAAAGAGGAATGAAGCTGCAGGCTGATCCGACTGTGATATTTGCCATCGGAGATTTTACGATCAAGAGACTTTTAAAAAAACACCTGTCATATAACTCTCCTTTTAATACATATCTATATGCAGGATTACCTCCCGGACCTATATGCTCGCCTTCGGTATCATCCATTGACGGAGTGTTGAATTATGAAAAGCATGATTACCTGTTCTTTTGTGCCAAAGATGATTTTTCAGGTTATCACTATTTTTCAAAAACTCTCAGGCAGCATAATATATATGCAAGAAAATATCAGAAAGCCCTGAACAGGAGGAGGATACTAAAGTAAGTGCGAGTCCCAAGTCCCAAGTCCCAAGTCCCAAGTACCAGGAATTAAGTGCCAGTTATCTAATATTAGTAATCCGAAAATTATATGTATATTGTCAAATCGAATAGAAACCTGTTTAATTATTATATGTTTTTACATGATTTTATTATCCGTTTATGTAAATTTTTATTGTTTTTAATAAAATCTGTGAAAAAAAATAAAAATACAGGCAACTATTTATAAAGTGATACGTCTTAATAACGAAGTGCTCGCCAAATGGATTTGTCTGATAAGACAACAAAAAAGATTGTAAAAGCCTGTTTAAGAGGCGATAAGAAAAGTCAAAAGAAATTATATGAGACTTTTTACAGCAAGATGCTGGTTGTTTGTATGAGATATGCAAATGATGTGGATGAGGCAAAAGATATTTTACATGATGGATTTATTAAGGTTTTTACACAGTTAAAGAATTTCGGACATAAAGGTTCTTTGGAAGGTTGGATAAGAAAAATAGTCGTTAATACAGCAATAGATTCCGTGAGGAAGAAAAAAGATATCTTATTTCAAAGGGATGATGAATATGGTTTTGAAAGAGATATATCAGATTCGGAAGATATTGCAGCGGAGAAGTATATGAAGATGAAGGCAGAGCTTGTCATGAAGCTGATACAAAAATTAACGCCAATGTACCGCACGGTATTCAATATGTATGTGATAGATAATCATACTCATAAAGAGATCGCAGAAATGCTGAATATCAGTGAAGGCACATCAAAATCCAACCTGGCAAAAGCAAAAAATAAACTCAGGGAATTATTTGATGAACATATAAATGAGCTTGAACAATAAATATCGATTTGAGGATCTTGTAAAGGAAAAGGTTGATTCCTTCGACATGCCTGGTGAAAAAGGCAACTGGGCAGAATTTGAGAAAGATCTGCAGGCAAATATGCAGTCACCTTCATCAAATTTCTTAACAAGATATATTGCCAATCCTGTTACAATAGTTTCCTTCGTAGCAGTAATTACAGCCGGATACTTCCTGTTCACCGAACTGAATGACACATCTTCACCTGACGAATCAGACACTTCACAGGTTATTGTACAGGATGATGTTAAGGATAATAAAGTACAACCCGAAATTGTTATTCAACCTGTTGAAGAAAAAATAATAGACAGTGAGGAAACGGTACCTGAGATCATTACACCTGCGGAAAACAATAATGATCAGGAGCCGGAAATTATTATTGAAGAAGAATCCGTTCCTGTAGAAGAAGTTGAAGAAACAGCAGATACAAAAGCTCAAATACCTTCTTCTGCATTCTCCATCAGCACCCATGAAGGATGTGCCCCACTGAATGTTTCTTTCATGCCTCTTGAAAGAAGCAGTGGTATCATTTATCTCTGGGATTTCGGGGATGGAGAAAAGTCAACCGAAATGACACCTGATCATAAATATAAAAAGTCCGGTATATATGATGTTTCATTAACAGTGAAATACTATAAGTCTGATGAGATCAATACCTTTGTAAATGAAGAAATGATCACGGTAAGGGAAAAGCCTGAAGCCAAATTCGTTTATGACAGGTCTTTAGATAACAGTTATAAATTCTCTGTTGTTTCCAGTGAAGATAATCAATATTCGTGGGACTTCGGAGATAATGAAAATGAGACCGGAGAAGTAGTTGAGCATAATTATGTTAAAAATGGCACATATATAGTAAGCCTGACAGCTATGAACGCAGATGGTTGTGTTGACAGTTATTTCAAGGAGATCAAGGTTAAGATAAAGCATAATATTTATATGCCTGAGGCATTTACCCCGAATAATGATGTGAAAAATGAACTGTTCGGACCACATAAGGATATACTTGATGAATATAAGATCCAGCTTGTAATAGTCGATCTTTCAACAGGACAGGTGGTATTCCAGTCAACAGAAGGTAATTGCTGCTGGGACGGAACGATCAAAGGCAGAAAAGCAAATCCCGGTAAATATACCTGGAAAATGACATCAGTGGATAAGTACGGTAATGTAGATGATGGCCATCATGGTACTTTGTGGTTGATCCAGTAATAGTGAAAAGAAGATTTTTTGAGATATATTTTTAGTTAGAAGTTATTAGTTTGGTTTACATTTTTTATTAGTTACGCGTTAAAGAAAAGTCCCGATAAAACCGGGACTTTTTTTTGTTTGCTGACAGTGAGTTGGTTATATTATTTTTACTTCTTTCTCGAGCTTAATACCAAACTTATTAAATACTGATCCGATGACTTCTTCTGATAATTCGTATATCTCTTTTCCTGTTGCATTTCCATGATTTACCAGTATCAGGGCATGACCTTTATAAATACCGGCATTTCCCGACCGCCTGCCTTTCCATTCGCATTTTTCTATCAGCCAGCCTGCAGCAACCTTCTTCTCTTTTTCCGAAATATCATATAAAGCTATATCCGGGTATTCAGCCTGCAGATCTTTTGCTTTATCAATACTGATAACAGGATTTTTAAAAAAGCTTCCTGCATTCCCAATATCTTTCGGATCAGGAAGTTTTCTCCTCCTGATACTAATTATGGCATTTTTAATTGTCTCTATATTCCTTTCACTGAAATTTTTCAACTCATCTTCAATCTCACCGTAATGTGTTACAGGAACATGCTTTTTTGTTAACCTGTATGTTACATCAGTGATAAAATACCTGTCAGCGAGCTCGTTTTTAAAGATGCTGTCCCTGTATCCGAACCTGCAATCCTTTTTTGTGAAGGTTATATATTCCCCGGTAATAAGATCAACAGCACCGGCTGATACAAGTACATTACTGATCTCAACACCATAGGCACCGATATTTTGTACCGGTGTGGCACCCACATTGCCCGGAATAAGAACAAGGTTTTCAATACCACCCCAGCCTTTTGATACTGCGTGCTCCACAAAACCATTCCAGGATATTCCGGCTCCTGCTTTAACAAACACTGATCCACTGTCTTCATCAGTTATATCTATATGACGGATGTCAGGACATATCACCACTCCGGGGAAATTATCTGTGAAAAGAATATTGCTGCCTCCACCGAGGACAAGCCGGGGAAGGTCTTTGTATTTATCCGAGGAAAGAAATTCCTGTATTTCATCAATATTGCTTATCCTGACAAGGTATTTTGCCATTACATCAACACCGAAAGTGTTATAAATTTTTAAAGAATGATCCCGGAATAATTTCAT
>Ga0180433_10008375_pt1 | contig 12883 bp, 13 predicted proteins | sample SS_ome_8_FD_132980 | JGI IMG/M metagenome (GOLD analysis project Ga0180433, IMG submission 132980) | Hypersaline lake sediment archaeal communities from the Salton Sea, California, USA - SS_1_D_1 metaG | ecosystem: Environmental > Aquatic > Non-marine Saline and Alkaline > Hypersaline >... | reverse complement strand
ATTGCCCCCTTTAGAGGCTTTTTGCAGGAGCGAGAGCACGCGGGCCTCAACCAACAAAATTGGCTCTTTTTTGGGGAGCGTACAAGTGCGCATGATTTCTACTATCAGGAGTATCTAGAGGATCTCCAGTCTAGAGGGCTTTTAAAGCTCGACTGCGCCTTTTCAAGGGATCGTGCCCAAAAGGTCTATGTGCAGGACAAAATGTACCAAGAGCGCAAAGCTCTTTGGCAGTGGCTGGAAGCGGGCGCCTATATTTACGTGTGCGGTGACAAGGCGCGCATGGCAAAATCTGTGGATCAGATGCTGCAGACGATTATTGAGCACGAAGGCAAGCAGGATCCTAAGCAATATATATCAAATTTAAAAAAGCAAAAACGCTACTTGCGCGACGTCTATTAAACTCGAGGTTGTTGCGTAATGCAACTTTCTCTAATCTTTTGGTTAGATTTTAGGTTCAAAAAGTAATCAAAACTTGAATTATGCAACAACCCCATTAAACTCTGTAAAGTTGATTTTAAAACCTCCCTTTGTTAATCTCTTTACCACTACAAACAAATGGACTTACAATGAGTACTATTAAAAAAAATTCTGGAGTTATCGCAGCAGGCCTTGCCCTCTTTTCAATGTTTTTTGGTGCTGGAGATTTAATCTGGCCACTCATCTTGGGCGGACAAGCTGGCGACCAAAATTTCTTAGCCATGACAGGTTTGCTCATCACCGGTGTCACACTTCCCCTGTTGGGTCTCATTGCCATGATGCTTTTTCAGGGTGATTACCGCGCCTTTTTTGGACAGACTGGACGTATCCCTGGTATTCTTTTGATTTTCATCATCCAATCGATTCTAGGACCCTTTGGCTCTATTCCACGACTCATCACTCTTTCGTTTGCAACACTTAAGCCCTACCTTCCCGAGATGATTAACCTAGCAACCTTTAGTATCTTGGGCTGTATTTTGATTTTCCTCTTTACCCTCAAGCGCCACCGTGTGGTCGATATTATTGGGCTTGTTTTGTGTCCCCTCTTATTAATTGCCTTAGGCTCTATTTTGGTACTCGGCTTTACCTCCCCTCCTGCCTCCATTCCAATGGGGTTAAGTAATGGACAAGCATTTACACAGGGACTCAACACTGGTTACAATACCTTAGATCTAATCGCCTCCTTTATTTTTGCCCCGCTTGTACTCACTTATTTTAGGCATGATCAGCAGGCTAAGGATCAAGCAGCTGAAAAATCACTTGTGATCAAAAAGATGTTCAAATCTTGCTTGCTTGCAGCCTTTTTACTTGGAGGTATGTACATCGGATTGACCTACATTGCCTCTTACTACACTCCATTGCTTCCTGCAGGTCACCCACCGGAAGAGCGTCTTGCCTTTATTTCGCTTCACCTACTTGGTGCACGAGGAGCTCTCTTTTCCTGTCTTGCAGTTTCGCTTTCTTGTTTAACAACCGCGATTCCGATCTCCATTATTACAGCAGACTACATCCACAAGGATCTAATGAAGGGACGTGGACGCCCTGTCTGGGCTATTTTCATCTCGTTGGGTCTTTCTGCATTGATTGCTAACGTAGGCTTTATGGGCATTGCGGCAATGCTATCGCCCATTCTGCAGATCTTATGTCCTGGCCTGATTCTATTGTGTATCTTTAACATTTTGCATAAGTTGTACGAGATGCGTATGCGCAGAATGCCACTTTTCGCAACTTTTATCCTCTCATTTTTGGGATATTTAGTGCGATTTGTTTAAAATAGGTTTTTATGACTTTCTTGAATTGCTGCTGTACTACACAAAGAGTGTCTGAACAAAATAAGATAGGCATTATGGTACTCTCTGGTGCATGGGTACTATCAGTGATCACACTCGTATGCCTTTGTAGCGAGTATGAAAACCTTAACTTTACAGTACAAAATATGGCGGCCGAAGCGGTATTGATCTTGATAGGAATGATTATTGTCATACCCATCATCATTCGCTGTGTCCTTTGTGAATAGGAGTCGTTTAAGTTTTAGTTGAGAAAAGACAAATGGATAACACCCCACCCGCAAACTTTTCACACGCTCTATTGCCTCGTTGTCACAATCACAAAACAGGCTACGCCATCGCCACAGCCAAAATCGGTAAGCCCCTCTCCTGTGGTTGCAGTGATGCCCACCTGCTCTACCTCAATCCCAAGCGCCTTTGCTGTACTCTTTCGCATCTCTAAAATCTTGGGCAAAAAACGCGGCCGCAATCCCTCTAGCGTGATGGCCACATGGACTATCTCTTGTTTTCCAAGGGTTTTAAGGGCCTCTTGTAGATAAATCGAGCTATCTGTAATACCACTTTTTGCCAACAGCTCATCTGCCACTGTGCCTAAAATCGTCACGCCTGTTAAAGATGAGATTGCATTGCAGATCGAATGAAAGACCACATCCCCATCAGAGTTTGCTTTAAATCCTGGTACCTCCTCAAAAACTACACCTGCTATCACGCATGGTTTTGCACTATCATCTGCTAAAAAACGATGACTATCTTGCCCTATTCCTGTTCTAAAAATCATTTTTTTCTCCCATCTCGGTAAAAAACTAGCATACCACTATGATTTTTTTTTGTGATTGACCAAATAGACGATTGCGATTAAAAAAAGAGCTTTTTTGTTTAATCGGAGCCTCAAATTTTTATGCGTTCTCTCTTTATATTTTTCACCATCCTCTCCTCTTTTACACTCACTGCAAATGAGGAGGCACCTCCCAATATTGTGCATGAATGCGGGGTCTCCTTTGTACATCCATTAAAGCCCCACCACTGCTATGAGTCAGAAGATTGGGCTCTTGAAAAACTCATCGCTTTGATGGTGCGGCAAAAAAATCGAGGGCGAGATGGTGCAGGTATTGGCGTGATGAATGAACATGGAGTGACTTTATGCAAGCAAGCCTCTCGCAGCTCTCTTACAAAAGTCAGTGACCATGCAAGGCAAAATAGCACTCTATTTCGGGGGGAAAGCTATTTGGGCCACGTACGTTATGCTACCTATGCAGGGCTCTGCAAAGAGCACTGTCAACCTTTTGAACATCCCACCCTCCACTTTGCCATTGCTGGCAACTTTAACATGACAAACACGAGCAAACTACGAGAACAAGTGGCTAACTGGGGTATAACTTGTCAATCTGATACAGATACAGAGGTAATCATGCAAATGATTGGGCACCAAATTGGGCAAGAGCCAAAGGATGTCGCCCAAGCTTTTTGCAACGCAGCCAAAGGATGTCGCCCAAGCTTTTTGCAACGCAGCCAAAGAGTGGGACGGTGGGTTTTTTTTTGTGGCTACCTTTCAAGATGGAAGTTTTTTGCTTTGTCGCGATCCCGCCGGCATCCGACCTGGCTATCTGTATACAAGTGAGGAGGTCATTGCAGCCACCTCCGAAAAATCTGCCCTTGTAGAGGTTTTTGATCTAAACGAAAGTGAGGTAGAAGAGGTCACTCCTGGTACTATTTTATTTTGCAGTGGAGATGGGAAGATGCAAAAAACCAAATTTGCAGCCTCTCAAAAACCTCGTTCTTGTCTCTTTGAACGTATCTATTTTAGCCAACCCAAGGGCTCCGAAATTTATTTAGAACGCAAAGCTCTTGGACAAGTATTGGCCCCTAAAATTTACGATGCAATTGATGGTGACCTAGAAAACACTGTCTTTACCTATGTCCCCAATACAAGCTTGCTCTCCTTTCAGGGACTCACGGAAGCCTTGTCCACCCTTGCCCATCAAAAAAGTGTGGCACAGTGCATTGACTCCAGTAAGAAAAAAAAGGAGCTTGTCCAAAAGCTTTTACAGATGAGCTCTCCACTTGTGCGCCAAGAGCACCTCATTAAAAAACGCAGCGATAAACGCACTTTCATTACAGCAGAAAATGAGCGCAAAGAGTTGATTTCTAAAATTTATGAAGTCTCCCATGCTGTCGTTAAGCCAACCGATACCTTGGTTGTCGTTGAGGACTCGATTGTGCGCGGCAATACGCTAAAAGTGTCGTTAATGGAGAAGCTGTTTGCACTAAAGCCAAAAAAAATCATCATCGTGAGTACCTCCCCTCCTATTTGTTATCCAGATTGCTATGGCATTGACATGAGTCGCCTGGATCACTTGATTGCCTTCAATGCCCTCATTGCACTGTTAGAAGAGCGGGGGCAGCAAGAGCAAATTGATCGGCTCTATCATGCATCCCTTGAGCAGCTAAAAAAGAAACAATCTGTCAATGTCTTGCAGCAGTTGTATGCCCTTGTGACATTCGAAGAGTTGTGTCAAAAAATTGCACAATTGATTACACCTGAATCTAGGAGTACAACTAGATGCCCTGTTGAAGTCGTCTATCAAACGCTAGAGGGTTTGCAAGAAGCTATTCCAGGTCACACAGGAGATTGGTATTTTGGCGGCCACTACCCAACCCCCGGTGGGTTTGAAGTGGTGAACCAAAGCTTTATAAATTGGAAGGAGGGAGCGCAACAAAGGGCTTACTAATATGCGACATTTTTCATTAACATCTTATGAACGTAAGGCTTTAGTAACTATTATCCTGCTGGCCACCTCGGGAGTAGTTGCCACAGATATCTATATCCCCTCTTTGCCTCACATTCAAAAGCTCTTTTCTACGACAGAGGCTTTGATGCAAATGACTCTGTCAATTTTTCTGATCTTTTTTGCACTCTCTCCTCTTGTTTATGGGCCTCTTTCTGACAAAGTAGGCAGAAAAAAAATTGCTATTTTTGGTCTAGTTATTGGAATGATAGGCTCTACTTTAGCTCTTATTAGCTGGAATATTATTTGCCTTTTCATAGCCCGTGCAACCCAAGGCATCGGACTCGGAGCAGGTATGTTTCTCTTTCGTGTGATCATGAGAGACCTTTTTAGTGGCGATAAAATGGCCTATTACACCTCTTTTATTACAATCTCCTACTCAGCAATGTTAGCCCTTGCGCCTTTTCTAGGGGGTCTTTTTGAACATTACTTAAGTTGGAGGATCTCATTTCTTTTTTCTATCATATATATGGGAGTTGCTCTGGTCGTTCTTATCTATTGGCTAAAGGAAAGCAATCAACATCTTAACCCAAAAGCACTTAAACCAAGTATATTAACAAAAAACTATCATACTGTGATTCGCAATCCTATTTTTCTAGGATATGCATTTTGCAGTATGGCAAGTTTTGCAACCATTGGTGCATTTTTGGCAGAAACTCCCTTTCTTTTAGAAAGAGTACTTGGACTCTCAGCCCTTCAATATGGAGCTCTTAGCATTTTTCCTGCCATAGCACTATGCCTTGGAGGGTTTGCAAATGGATTTTTGCTTAGACGAATTGGCAGACATCGCACGCTTGTACTTGGCTCATGGATACTATTCATCGCGGCTCTTTTGCTAGCTCTTTTTTATGTTATGGGATTTCTCAATATATTTGTGATTCTTCTTCCTATGACACTCTCTTATCTAGCTGCAAGCTTTATTTTTGCAAATGCTGTAGCAGGCGGCCTAGCTCCTTTTGCACATATTGCAGGTTCTGCTGGAGCTCTCTACTCTGCCTTCCAAGTATCAGGCGGCTTTTTAGGATCAACAGTGATGACGTTTTTTCCCAAAACAACCCAATTCCCCCTGGCAATTGTTGTCTTATCACTAAGCATCATCGGCTACATTGCACAAAAAATTGCCTTCATCTACGCCCAAAAGCAGGCGCACCACTAAAGTAGACGGTGCAATTGCCCAATTAAGTAAAATGGAAGAGAGACGAGCCTATATTCGATAGGTATTGCAGAGGTATTCTTGATGTTTACCTGACATCTACTAGGATAGTCAGAATTGATTCGAATGGCTATTGTAGATCCTTTTTCTTTCATAAATTGATGCAAAGACTTGAGACTTCCTGTACTGCCCGCCTTAACCTCAACTGGAATTACCTGATTTTCATGCTGCAACACATAATCGATTTCTGCATTTGCTCCTTTTTCTGTTCGTTGCCAATAATATAAAGAGGGTGAAACAAAAGCTGGGAGAATCGTTCGTAATTGTTGTCCAACCATTTGTTCAGCCATTGCCCCATTGTTGACCATCGTTAACTCTGCTACTAATTGTAACTGATGCATTGTAAGACCAAGAGATGCACTACATAAACCACTGTCTAACATGAGTACTTTAATATATTTTTCATTCACCTCAGCACCCAAAGGCAATCCGTTAGCGGCTGTTGATAAAATAGAATGGCAAACACGCGCTTTGGTCAATAAGTCAAGCCCCTGCTTTAAAGAAGCGGCGGCTACTTGAGAGTTTACCTTGCTGTATACAAACTTATTTCCAAGTTGTCTGGGGACAGCAGAGAGTACTTCTTCAAGTCGGTCTATTGAAAGACGTCCACTATATTTAGCAAAATCATCTCTATATGTTGCTAAAAGATCAAAATGGACTTGATTCACTGCATGGGTAACACCTGTCTCTATCCAGGCAGAAATTGCAGCAGGCATCCCCCCAATTAACATATACTTGCGGACTGCTTGCATTAATTGTGCATGGATGGCTTCGGGCACCTTTGTATTCCAATTAAATTTTTCAACATATCGGTTAAGAGCTGACTCTCCCATTGCAGATAAAAATTCTTCAAAAGAGAGTGGCTCTAAATACATGTAATTGATTCGCCCTACAGGCATACTAAATTCATGTTTAGCTAGAGTGAATTCTAGGAGTGATCCAGCAGCAACCAGCGGCAAATCCGGTCTATCTTCAGCAAACCATCTGAGCTTTGTTAATAAGTGAGGAGCAGCCTGAATTTCATCCAGAAAAAGTAGACTCTTAGAAACATTCAACTCGCTTTTACTAAAAGCTCTGAGATTTAAAAGAATCTCATCCACATCATTTGAGCTAAACAATGACTCTAGGTCAGGACGCTTTTCAAAGTTTAATTCAATCAAGTCGAGTCCCTGATGTTGAGCAAAATCACGTACTAACCAGGTTTTGCCTACCTGGCGAGCTCCTCGAATAATAAGAGGCTTTCTGGAGGAAGATGTATACCAATCTGAGAGAAATTCTGTGCGAGTACGTTTCATACTCTCACAATAACGTGATTATATGTTTTAAGTCAACAAAAGACCCCCATCTTTTGTTGACTTGCTTAACAAAAGATGGGGGTCTTTTATGATTTACGAAAAATCTCTTTCCATTTATTGGCATCTTTTTATAAACTTTATTTTTTATTCAATTCGGAGACTTAGCGTGATGCATTTTCCTGGGAACATAGAAGATTATAATGAATACATAGGGACTCAGGCATCGCCTGCCATATCAATTTATAGTGACGCAAAAGCTATCTGTCGGCGTTATTGGAAGATATTTGCAGGCGGTGGTAGTGCGTTTATAGGAAATAGCGCCTTAATTGCAGCTAACTACTCTAATAAAACCTTTAGCCAATGGTTAGGAGACTCTGTGCATGGAGATTCTGCTTTTACCAATGCGGAGCTAATTATCGTGATCGAAGCTGTGGCTGTGACTGCGCTTATAGGCACGTGCATGATAAAGCGTTGGAATGGAGAGGCTGAAAATAGCGATTACGAAGAATTGTAGACCCAACTACACCTCAATAAAAAGGCCGCTTTCCCCGAAGGGAAAGCGGCCTAAGAAAAAGCACTCAGTTACTAGTGACTAGTAAACGTGTGTGCTCTCAGTGTCAATCACTGGGGCGCCTAGCGCATCTGAGGTCAATGTGGCCTCAGCACGAGCATCTCCAGCAGAAACACCTTTTACACTTACACAGAACTCAACTGATTGCTTCTGTCCAAGCGTTTCAACAGGTTCAAAGGTTACCGTATTTCCTGATATGGTTCCCTGTGTTGGTCCGTTGATAGTTTGTGGCTCAAGCTCATCTGTAAACTTGATCACAAGCTTCACATTGTGGTCATCAGCACTACCGCGGTTAGTCACACATACACGGTATACTGTTGACTCTCCAAGACAAATTGGATCTACAGTATCTACCATACACATGTGTGTGGCGGCAATCCCTTTCCAGCAAGTGGTTGCTTCAGCACATGATGTACATTGACCACAATCAGAGTTTGTAGTCACTGTCACCTTGTTTGTTAAGCATCCAGCTACTTGTGACTTCACTGAAACCTTGAATGTCTTGGTCTCCCCTGGGCAGAACTCAGGAATACACCAGATGGCGCGATTACAGCATACTTCTGCACCCGGCGCATCAACAATTGTTGTGCCGTTTGGAGAAATATCATCTACAATCACATCATACAAAACAAGATCACCTGGGTTTGTTACTGTAATTGTATACTCTACAGCTTTACAGATATAGGCCCAGTCAGCTCCAGTTTTAGTTACTTCAACACATGGCTCGTTAATTAATGTAGAGGCCTCAGCTGTACACTTTGGACCACCACAGTAGGTAACTGTTGCCATGTTTGTTACACAGCCGCGCTTGTTTGCACAAAACTCAACGTTGAAAGAACGTTTTTCACCAGGACACAAGTCCCCAAGTTCGTACGTAAGGCATCGACGTCCACTTGCGTGTGTCAAGCCATCTGGTACTGTATCTTGTACTACAACATCTTTAGCCGCAGCAGATCCTGAGTTACACACTTCAATGGTGTAGCAGACTGGGCAGTATAAACATGCACACTCTGGTCCCCACTTCTTGATGCAAATCACAGGCTGACCACACTTTGTATAAGCACAAAGCTGTGGACATGCACAAACTGTTGCAGCAGCCAAGCAGCAACCCTCTTTCATTGGCTTTACCCAAACGCAGACCTTTTGAGTCTCGCCTTTGGTCATGTGAGGGAAATCCCAATGCACACTATTGTCTGCATCTGGAGTTGCTTTCGGCTCACTTCTAACAAATTCTGAGTCGCAAGGTAGTTTTTGATTTACAACTACATTAGCGCACTCTTTTCTGGCTGTAATGTATATCTCAATCGGATATGGTGAGCCCACAAGAGCAGTCTCAGGAGCTCTTTGACATAGCTCTACAGTACAGTCATCACAGGTCTTATAGACCGTCATATTTCCATAGCAATGTTCCTCTTGTGGAGCATTGCAATTTCCGCTGCCACAAACGACGGCGGATGGATCACAAGGGAAAAATGCATTTCCCATTTGATCAGAACATGCAGGTTCGCATGGGCTACAACTAGGTGGACAAGGGTTGTCACACGGCTGAAGACATGGCTGAGTACACTGAACTTCGCATGGCGAACTCCAAGAATCGCAGCAGTCTCGGTTGCAACCTGCCATGCAGAACATGCTCAAGATAAATAGAGCACTGCATAATGTTCGCAAGGTGTGCTTCATAGGATTCTCCTATCAGTTTGGTTTTCGAATAAAGTTTTATCTCGAGTGAGCAGGTGGACATCTAAACTACAAGCCCAAACGGTAATGGGCCATAACCTTTGAACACTTAATTGTTTTGTAACCATTAAACCTGTCACTTTTCATTAATTTTTTAAATTTAGGTCTTGGGATTTAAAGAATCCCAAGACCCAAATAGTATTTACTATCCTAACTTATGAACATCTAGGTGCGCAACGTGGCTCACACTTAGGTGCGCAACGTGGCTCACACTTAGGTGCACAACGTGGCTCACACTTAGGTGCGCAACGTGGCTCACACTTAGGTGCGCAATTAGGTGTATAAGTAGGGCATCCAGGCTCACATCTAGGTGCGGGCTTGCTGCAAGGATCACATTTTGGTTGAGGACAACACTGTGGCTCTGGGCAACATTTTGGTTCTGGACAACATGGCTTTGGACAACACTGTGGCTCACAACAGTCTGTAGGACAACAGTCCCAACCGCATGGATCACAGAAACAATCTGACCAACAACCACAACTTGCAAGACTAAACATACTCATAGTAAGTAGAGCTGCAAAAGTCATTTTTAACGTACGCTTCATATGAAACTCCTTCTTTGCTTAAGAGGCTTAAAATCGTGCCCGGTTTTAAAGCGGGCTTTTTTTTGGGGACTCCGTAAATCAGTCCTTATGACTCTATTATCAAATGAATAAAAAAAATTATCAAACCTTTTTTTTATAAATTAACTCGCAATTGTTCAAAAATCTCTATATTTATTTATATTTCATTGATTTTTCAAGCATATAAATACTAAATATGAAAGAGTTATGTTTTTGATTTTGAAAATAACAAAAGAAAAAAATAATTTGAGATTTGCAAAACCAAAAACAATCGTTTAAGTTAATAGCGATCTAATAATCGAAAAAAGTGCATGAATATTTTACAAGTTACCGGTTCTGGACCATTAAAAGGAGCTGTCAAAGCAGCAGGTGCAAAAAATGCAATGACAAAGCTCTTGGTTGCCTCTTTATTATCTACAAAACGCTCTACCTTTCACAATGTACCAAACATTGGGGATGTGGAGATTACGGTAAACCTCTGCAAGGAGATAGGCTCTGAGATTGAGTGGGATAAGAAAAATAAAACACTCTCGATTATTACACGGGAGTTAAAAACATCCTATATTCCCCAGCGTTTTTCGGGAGCCAATCGGATTCCGATTTTAATGATTGGGGCTCTGTTAGGGCGCACCTATGATGACATCATCATTCCGACGGTAGGTGGGGATGCTATTGGCAAGCGTTCTGTCAATTTTCATGTGATGGCCCTTCAGAAGCTAGGTGCCAGTGTAGAATTTCGTGAAATGAAAAAAGAGGGTGCCTACCTTGCCCATGCGCACAATGGCTTGCACGGAAATTTAATTGAATTGCCCTATCCTTCAGTTGGCGCGACGGAAAACTCAATTTTGGCAGCGGTACGTGCCAAAGGGCATACCATTATTAAAAATGGAGCAATTGAGCCAGAAATTGTTGATTTAATCCTTTTTTTGCAAAAGATGGGAGCCAACATTACCCTGGATGCCGATCGCACCATCAATATTGAAGGAAATCGAGACTCTCATGAGGTAGAGCATACAGTTTTAACGGATCGCATTGAAGCAGCCTCATTTGGTGTTGCGGCCATTGCTACCAAGGGGCGCGTCTTTGTCGAGGGAGCACAGCACCTCCATATGATCACCTTTTTAAACAAGTTACGAGAAATTGGGGCTGGATTTAATATAAAAAACAATGGGATCGAATTTTTCTATCAAGGGCCTCTTAAGGGGGGCGTGCAAATTGAAACTGATGTGCATCCAGGCTTTATGACCGATTGGCAGCAGCCTTATGCCGTTTTATTAACTCAGGCAGAGGGGGTTTCGGTGATGCATGAGACGGTCTACGAAAATCGTTTTGGGTATACTCATGCTCTAAAAAAAATGGGAGCCGATATTGCTCTATTTAAGCAATGTTTGGGCGGCAAAAAATGCCGCAATGCGACTCATAATTACGAACATAGCGCGATCATCAAGGGAATTTGCCAGCTGCAAGCAATTGATATTACAATTCCGGACCTACGAGCAGGCTTTGCCTACGTGATGGCAGCTTTAATTGCTAAGGGGACAAGTTCGATTTCTGGAGTCCCCTTTTTAGAGCGTGGCTACGAAGATTTGGTGAACAAATTGCAGAAAATTGGCGCCAAAGTGGAGCGTGTTGCAGCCAAAACCGAAGAGCCTCTTACCCCAAAAAAAATGGTTAAAGTTTAAAAATCGGTAATTTGCTGGCTTTGGCGGCAACCTCTTGTACATACTTAAAGACCCCAAAACCAGAGGTTTTTGTGCGCAATTGCTCGATAAGTTCCACCCCTCGAGCAGGATCAACCTCAAAATGGGCAGCCCCCTGTACCCTGTCCAATTGGTGCAAATAATAGGGCAAAATACCCGCATCAATGAGTTTTTCAGCAAGTTCTTCTAGCACCTCTATCGAATCATTCACCCCTTTGAGCAAAACAGCTTGATTGAGTACGCAAATCCCCAGTTTCTGCACCTTTGCAAGCGCTGCGATCACATCTGCATCTAACTCTACCGGATGATTCAGGTGGATTACAAACCAAACCTTTAGGTGTGTCTGCTCTAAAATTTGTAAAAAAGCAGAATCTATGCGCTCAGGAATGCCAATCGCAAAGCGCGTATGAAAACGCAAGCGCGTGAGATGTGCAATCGAGCTAAGATCATCTATTAAGGACTTCAAGGTATGGTTGGGCAGAGAAAGCGGATCTCCTCCACTCAAAATCACCTCTTTTAGAGAAGGATCCTCTTTAATCTGTGCTATTTCTGCAGAAAAGCCTTTGGGTGCTGAATAATCATATTCTCGCCGAAAGCAATACCTGCAATGCATGGCACACGCCTGCGTTGTCGTAAGTAAAGCTCGTTTGCAATACTTGACAAGCAGCCTGGGAGCAGCGGAGCTTTTGATTTGCATCTCCCCCACTGGATCATTGGAAAAGTTGGCCTTTTTGTGATTTTCCTGCACTTGTGGAACAAATTGCAAAAAGATTGGGTCTGATAATATGTTTTTGACATCTATTTTTTTAGCTAGCCTTTTGGGTAGGTTGAGGGCAAAAGAGGATTTCTGCAGAATAGTTTGAGCGCAGGCATTATCAAGTCCAAGAAATTCAATGAGTTGCTTACTTGTTTTGATGTTGTTTTTGTAGATAGTTTGCCAGGGGGTCATAACTCTTTTTATTGTAAAATTAATTTGACTATTCGTTTAGATAGAGGGTATCTTTAAGAAAAACAGCGAGGTATCTTATGGTATTACCATCCGACAGTCACATCCATGCACCAACATTTAAACCAGCGATTACAGCTCCACCGGCCAATGTGGGCAAGTGCCACACTTTGGCTTGTAATATGCTTAAAGAGATTACAAAAGCTCCGAGAGAAACGCAATTTAAAATCACAAAAGCGACGAAAATTGTGGCTCCCGAGAGTAAAATCAACAATATCGCCTTATTAAATATATAAAACAGTTTTTAGT
>Ga0180433_10008374_pt1 | contig 12884 bp, 16 predicted proteins | sample SS_ome_8_FD_132980 | JGI IMG/M metagenome (GOLD analysis project Ga0180433, IMG submission 132980) | Hypersaline lake sediment archaeal communities from the Salton Sea, California, USA - SS_1_D_1 metaG | ecosystem: Environmental > Aquatic > Non-marine Saline and Alkaline > Hypersaline >... | reverse complement strand
TGCCAGCATCGTCTCGGCCGTGGAGGAGGGGCGGGCTATCTACTCCAACATCCGCAAGTTCGTGTACTACCTGCTGTCCTGCAACATGGGCGAGATCATGATCGTCTTCCTGGCCACCCTCTTTGGCTGGCCGGTGCCTCTGACGGCCATCCAACTACTGACGCTCAACCTGGTCACCGACGGCGCGCCGGCCCTGGCGCTGGGGCTGGAAAAAGGCGATCCCGACGTGATGGACCGGCCTCCTCGCCCGGTGAGCGAGCCGATCATCAACCGCGAGATGATCGGCGGCATCGTGGTGCAGACGGCGGCCATCACCGTGGCTATCCTGGCGGCGTTCCTGTTGGGGCTGCGGTGGTATCCCGATGATTTGGTATGGGCACGGACCATGGCCTTTACTACGTTGTCCGTGTCGGAGCTGTTGCGGGCCTACACCTCGCGCTCGGAGCACTATGGCCTGCACCAGATCGGCGTGTTCAGCAACAAGTACATGCAGTGGGCAGTCGCGGCATCGCTGCTCATAATCCTGGCGGTAATCTACGTGCCGTTCCTCAACCTGTTTTTCGATACACAGCCGTTGGGCCTGCGCGAATGGGCGGCGATGCTCCCCTTGACGCTCGTTCCCTCGCTGGCGGCGGAGATCAACAAGTGGGTGCTACGGCGGCAGGATCGGCGACATGTGATGGTGCGTGGAGGAGGATACTAGAGTACTGAAGAAACTGGTCGTCATCGCGCTCAACGTGATCTCTTCAACGCTGTGTCAGGTCGTTGTAATGATCGACTGGCTTTAGTTTGCTTGTAGGGAGGTGTGCTATGAATATCAGGGTGTTGGGAGAGGGTTGCCATAACTGTCTCAGGTTGGAGCTTTTGGTGGGACAAGTTTTGACCGAGTTGGGAATAGAGGCCAGTCTCAGCCGGATAGACGATTCCCACCAGATTGACCGCCATGTGCTGGCCGGGCCGCCGGGCCTGGTCATTGATGGCGAGTTGGTCGTCGAAGGGCGGGTGCCCAGCAAGGAGGAAATCACCCGCTGGGTCCTGGCCGCCCGTGATTGGGGACAGCGTGCAGCAGCGCCGAAAAACTACTCTGGCTGATGGTCAAAGCAAGGAAGCCTGCAAAGTGGAGGTGTCGATATGGCTTGGCTGACGGGATATCCACGAGAACAAGTGGAATGGTATCCGGCTGTTGATTCGAGCAAGTGTGTGAAATGTGGTATGTGTATGAACTGCGGCAAAGGTGTCTACGACTGGACAGAAAAGGGGGCAAAAGTGGCGCGCCCTTACAACTGCGTCGTCGGCTGCAGTACGTGCGCCAACCTTTGTATGGGAGAAGCCATTTCCTTTCCCGATATCCAAGGGATACGCGCGTTGTACAAACGGGAGAGGATATGGCAACGAGTGAAGAAAGAGTTGCAGGGTGCGGGCAAGCTGATCATCAAAGAGGGGTAGTCATTTTCCGGTTAGTCCACAGGGAAGGGAGAGAACATCCCTTCCCTGTAAGTGATTGGGATCGGAGGTTTCAATGCGCAGACGGTTGTTGATCTTGCTCACAATAGGTTGGCTGATTGCAGCCTGGTCTTACGTCTCACTGGCGGTGCAGGCCAATGAGCCTGTGGTGCGGGCGGTGCTGTTCTGGTCAGAGGGCTGCCCTCACTGCCACCACGTCTTGGACGAGATCATACCTCCCTTGCAGCAACAATACGAGGATCAACTGGAGATACGCACCATTGAGATCTCCGATCCGGCCAACTATGAGCTGTGGATGGCAGCGATGGAGGCGTTCCAGGTGTCCCCAGATCGGCAGGGAGTGCCGATGTTGTTCATCGGCGACGCGGTGTTGATCGGCTCGCGCGAGATTTCCGAAAGGCTGCCGGGGCTGATCGAGCAGCACCTGGCGGCCGGGGGCGTGGACTTTCCGCCGATCGCCGGCTTGCTGGCAGAGCAAACGCCGACACCCACTCCCACTTCAAGTTGGGGTCTCCCTCTTTGCGCCTGCCAGAAGAAGGGTCTGGTGGTCGAGACCAGCACACCCACCACACCAACGTTACCCGCCGAGACCGGCCCTCGTCCTACCCCAACCATCAAAGTCTGTCATACCTGCGATGGCGACGAATTCCCGTCCAACACACCTGCCTCTACTCCAGACCCCAGAGTACACTTGTGGCTCTTTTGGGATAGCCACTGTGGGCATTGTCTGTTTCTCTGGGAAGACATCTTGCCGCCGCTCCTGGCCAAATACGAAAAGGGCCAAGTCGTGATCCACGAGCGGGACCTGGAAAAGGGAGGGTTCGAGTTGATGTGGGACCTGGAGCGGCAGTATGGAGTGGAACCGGGCGACATGCCGGAGATTTTCATCGGCGACCAGGCGCTCTTGGGCAACGAGGAGATCCAGGCCCGGCTGCCAGAACTCATCGACCGCTACCTGGCCCAGGGCGGCGTGGCCTTGACCCAGCCCGACCTATCTCCTACACCGACCCCAGTTCCCCCGACCGGCGGAGGTCGTCCCATCCATCTGGCCTACTTTTACCAGCCCGGCTGCCAGGAGTGCGACCGGGTGCAGTTGGCCCTGGATTATTTGAAAAGCCGGTATCCGCAACTCGCCATCTGCGCCTTTGACGTCAAAGAGTATGCCACCCTGTGCGAGTGGTTGGGAGAACGGGCCGGAGTATCGGTGGGCAAACGACTCACCGCCCCGGCGGTATTCGTCGGTGACGAAGCGCTGGTGGGCGAAGAGTTGCACACCCGCAGCCTGGAGGCGCTGCTCGCCCGCTACGCCGAGAGCGGCACCGGGCCCATCTGCCAGGGATGGGAGACGGCGAGCGACGAGACAGCCTCCGGCATCGTCGAGCGTTTCCGTTCCTTCGGCCTGCCCACCATCCTGGGGGCGGGATTGGTGGACGGTCTGAACCCGTGCGCCTTTGCCACGCTGGTTTTCTTCGTCTCTTACCTCACCTTTATGGAGCGTCGCGGACGGGAAGTACTGGCGGCTGGGGTAGCTTTCACGTTGGGTGTGTTCCTGACCTATCTGGGAGTGGGCTTTGGCGTACTCAAGTTCCTGGCCGCGCTGCCCTTCCTGAGCGCCATCAGCCGCTGGGTGTACGGGCTGACGGCCGTGCTGTGCCTGATCCTGGCCGCCGGCAGCCTGTACGATTGGTTTCAGGCGCGCCGCGGCAAGCTGGACGAGATGCGCATGAAACTGCCCACCCGCCTGCGCCGCTGGATCAACCGCGCGGTGCGCGAGGGGGCCGGCGCGCGCGCTTTTGTGCCGGTGACGTTTATCACGGGCGCGGTGATTTCGATCATCGAGCTGGCCTGCACCGGACAGGTCTACCTGCCGACCATTCTTTTCGTGCTGGGCGTGCCGGAGCTGCGCCTGCAGGCGGGGCTGTACCTGGTATTCTACAACCTGATGTTCGTCCTGCCGTTGGTGGTAGTCTTTGTCCTGGCCTACTTGGGCGCTACCTCGCAGCAGTTTGGGGTGTTCATCCACCGCCACACGGCCAAGGTCAAGCTGGCGACAGCCGTGCTGTTCGTGCTTTTGGCCATCTGGATGGTGGCGTCACTACTTTGATAAAACAATCGAGGAGGTAATGATACGTGAGTCGCAAACGACGCAAACAACACAAACAAACGACAACGAAGAAACAGATCCCCGCTGGTGAACCAACGCCCACCTGGATGGGGTTGAAGAGCATCGTCACCATCGTGCTTCTTCTATTCGTCGTCGCAAGCGTGGTGTATCTGGTCTTGAGTGATTCTCCCGTGCGCGGGGAAAATTCAGGAGAAAACAGTGAGGACATGGCTCTCGTGGTCGCCACGCCAAGTTCCGAGGTCACGGAGACTGTAGTAGCTGCACCAGGCTCCAAGGCCACAACTCCCGTGGTCACTGAGCCAAGTTCCGGATCCCTTGACCAAGTGGAGGACGCCCAACACAGGGTAATCGTCTACTATTTCCACGGTACAGCCCGTTGTCCAACATGTCGCGCGATTGAGGAGTACACGTATGAGGCGCTCGTGACCGGATTTCCAAAAGAGCTTGAATCGGGGACGCTGGAGTGGCGTCCAATCAATGTGGAAGAGTCCCCGAACCAACATTTCATAAACGACTATGAATTGGTCATGCGCTCTGTGATTCTAGCCGATATGGTCGAGGACAATCAGACTCGGTGGAAGAACCTCGAACGGATATGGGAGCTTGGCAACAAGGACGCGTTCATCTCATACATACAAGAGGAGACCACTACTTACCTGGAGGGGAACTGATGGGAGAATGGTTACTCGTTGGCGCGTCGGCGCTGTGGCTGGGGATACTGACTTCTATCAGCCCGTGCCCGTTGGCGACAAACGTCGCCGCGATCTCGTTCGTGGGACGGCGCGTAGGAAACCCGAGAATGGTCTTTTTGGCAGGTCTTTTGTATACTCTGGGCCGGTCGCTGGCCTACCTGGTTCTGGGCGCACTGTTGGTCGGCAGTCTCCTATCTGTGCCGCACGTATCCTACGCCCTTCAAAAGTATATGAACAAGTTCCTTGGGCCAATCTTGATCCTGGTGGGCATGTTCCTGCTGGAGCTGTTGCAGGTGAACTTGCCCGGTTTCAACATCGGCGGGGGTATGCAAGAGCGGGTCGAGGCGTGGGGTGTTTGGGGGGCCAGCGTACTTGGGGTCATCTTTGCTCTTTCCTTCTGTCCGATTTCGGCGGCGCTGTTTTTTGGTAGCTTGCTCCCCCTGGCCGTCAAAGCTGAATCCAGCGTATTGCTGCCGGCGCTCTACGGAGTAGGGACGGCTCTGCCCGTATTCATCTTTGCCATACTCATCGCGTTGGGGACGCGCGCGGTGAGCAAGGCGCTCGACAAGTTGGCCCTGATCGAGCGATGGGCGCGTCGGGTCACGGGGATCATTTTTATCGGTGTGGGAATCTACTATTGCCTGGTGTATATCTTTGGCGTCTTTTGAAAAGCAACAGGATGGAAGGGAATTGAGTGATGAAAAAAGGGCTGATGCTTTTGCTTTCCGACGAGGATCTGCTGGACCTGTTCCGTATCCTGATAGATCGGGATGAGGCCGGGGCGCTCGCGTTTCTCGATCAACACCTCAAAAAGCAAGTCCGGCAGGGGCTGGAGGGTGGCTGAAAAGTGATGATCGGAACGCCCGGGGGCGGCGCGATGGAGATCGGTGGCCACCTGTTTGGAGGAAGGTGAAAAATGACGAGATTGATCGAAAAGTATGATTTGCAGGTCTCCACCCCACCGTGCGAGCCGGGGGCGGAGCGATTGAGCGCCGTCGCCCGACTGGTAACTGACATCCGCGAGGCGCTGCCGTACCTGAACGCCGCCCTGCGCGGCGCGACCTACAACGCCGCTGCGCCCGCCTTGATCTGGAAAAGGGGCGGGCACAATGTCGCCTTCCATCCCTATCAAATCGCTGTCAGCAACGTGGCGGACCGCGACGCGGCGATCCAAGAGGTGGAAGACCTGATCAAGCTGGTCAACCGCACGTGGGAGCGGCGGGAAGAGATCGAGCCGGACCACGATATGCATCGCCGCCCCGGCCCGATGGAACTCTACAAGCTGCTCCCGCAGACCAATTGCCGGGCCTGCGGCCAGCCGACCTGTTACACCTTCGCCCTCAAGTTGGCGACGAGGCAGGTCAAGTTGACCGATTGCCCAGTGCTTCAGGAATCGGAGTACGCCGGGCAGTGGGAGCAGTTGCGCGGTCTGCTGTCAAAGGACATGCCGGCCATCGGGTAGCGGGAACGTGAATGAGATCATCTGTTGCCGGTACGAGGACTTTGCCCGGGCCCTGGCCGACGAGGCCCGTCAGTCCATCTTGGAACTGTTAAAGAACCGGGAGATGAGCGTGGGAGAGATCGCGACCCACTTTGATCTGAGCCAGCCGACCATTTCCTACCACCTGGGGCTGCTGCGCCGTGCAGGGGTGGTGCTGGCCTGGAAGCAGGATCGGTATGTCTATTACAGCATCAACCGCTGCTGCCTGGAGGCCTGCACCCAGCGGTTGATCGAGCCATTCGTTGGCAGTAAGAGCGATTCGTGTGAGGAACCGGGATGACCTGGAACGAGTCCATACCGTCGAACGTCGGTGAAGCGGCGTCTGCCAAGCCGCTGACGCTACTGGCCGTCTTTGCCCACCCCGACGACGAGACCTTTCGCTGCGGCGGGACATTGGCGCTGCTGGCTCGGCGCGGCGTGCGGGTACAGGTGCTCACTGCCACGCGCGGCGAGGCCGGCTCGCGTGGCGATCCGCCGCTGTGCACGCCCGAAAAACTCGCCGACGTGCGTGAGCAGGAGTTGCGTTGCGCCTGTTCTACCCTCGGCGTTGTACCGCCCATCTTGCTGGATTACTCTGATGGAGGATTGGCCGAGGTGGACGAAGAAGAGGCTGTGGATCGGGTCACGGCGGTGATTTGGGAGCTTGAGCCCCAGGCACTGCTTACCTGGCCGCCCGATGGACTCTCTGGCCATCCTGACCACGTGGCGGTAAGCCGTTGGACGACGCTGGCCTTCGAGCGGACGGACACCTTGGGTCCAGACGCGCCGGTCGCCCTCTACCACCTGGCCGTACCGTGCTCCGTGGCAAACGCGCTGGGGCTGGCTCATCTGCACGCGATACCGGACACAGAGATTACCCTGGCCGTGGACGTGACGCCGGTCTGGGAGCAAAAGTGGGCCGCCATCCGCTGTCATCGCACGCAGACCGGCGGATCGCCTATCTTGGCCGCGCCGGAGGAGAAGCGGCGTCTTTTTCTGGGCCAGGAACACTTTCGACGGGCACGGGCGCAGGAGGGGGATGATTTCTTGCGCCGTATTTTAGAATGAATTTAGGAGGCGTTTGATGACTATTCCAATCGTTGAAACAAAGCATCTGAAGGACTTTCCACCCAGCAGTGCAGAGATCGCGCCGACACGATTGCTCGACGCCGACAACATACGTGCCGTGCTGGTGAACCTGGCTGCTGGTCAGGCGATAGCGCCGTGCCAGATGTCGGCTACCGTGCTGTATTACGTCATTGAGGGGCAGGGCAGCCTCCGCGTGGGTGACGAGGAGGTCAGGCTACAGGCCGGATCGCTGGCGCTGGCGCCGGCGGGCGCCGTGCGCACCATCGCGGCCGATGAACCCATCCGCGTACTGGGTGTGCAGGTATCTTGAGGAAACAGGTATGGAACACGCGATCGAGGTGAATAATCTGACCAAGGTCTACGGCCGCCCTGGCTCGGGCGTGTTGGCCGTGGATCACGTCGGCTTTGAGGTGCGCCGGGGCGAAATCTTTGGCTTCCTGGGTCCAAACGGTGCGGGCAAGACAACCACCCAGCGCATGTTGACCACGCTGCTGGAGCCGACCGAGGGCCGCATCACCATCTTTGGCCACGACCTGGCCCGCAATGCCTACCCGGTCAAGCGGCAAATGGGCCTGGTGCCGGAGGAGTCCAACGTCTACGCCGAACTGAGCGCCTGGGACAATCTGATGTTCACCGCGCAATTGTACCGCGTGCCCCGCCGGGAACGAGCGGCGCGGGCGCAGGAACTGTTGGAGACCTTTGGTCTTTGGGAGAAGCGAGACGTGAAGGTGGAGAACTTTTCCAAAGGGATGCGCCGCCGCTTGAGCATCGCCATGGCCATCATCCACAGGCCGGCGCTGCTCTTCCTGGACGAGCCGACGCCGGGACTGGACGCCCAGAGCGGACGCGCCATCCGGGACCTGATCCGCCAGATGAATGCCGAAGGGACGACCGTCTTTCTGACTACCCATCAGATCGAGGAAGCCAATCAACTCTGTGGCCGGGTGGCGATCATCAACCACGGTCGCATCGCGGCCATTGACACCCCGGAGCGGCTCAAGGCCGCTTTCCGACGGGTGCAGTCGGTGGAGGTGGCGCTTGAGCCGGATGGAGGCGCACACGGTGAACCGCTGGCGGCGCTGCCGAGGGCGACCACCTCGGTTAAGATGGGGGACAAGTGGCGATTGTACACCGAGGACCCTTCGGCGCTCCTATCGCAGGTGATGGCCTATGCCAACTCGCGCAAACTGCGGGTGGTCAGTCTGAGCACTCTCGGCCCCAGCCTGGAGGACGTGTTCCTGGAGATCACCGGGCAACAGGTGGGCACGGTGCACCACGAGACGCCGGACGACAAACCCAAACGGCGGATGAGAGGAGGTGGGCAATGACGTTCCGTTGGAGACAACGCATCCTGGATGAACTGGCCCAGGCCTGGGCGGTGGCGGTCAAGGACGTGCGAGTCTACTATTTGAAAGCGCCGATGATCATGTTCGGACTACTGCTGCCCTTTTTTCTCTTTTTCTCGTTCTCGGTCAGGCGGCAGATCGGCGCAGAGGTCGGATTGACTCGGCTGCTGGCGCTGACCACCTTTTTCACTGCCTCGTCGGCCGGCCCGGTGATCATCCCGCTGGAGCGGCGCAGCGGTACCTACGACCGGCTGTTGGCGGCGCCGATGTCGTTGGCCACGTTGCTGCTGGGCAAGACGCTGGTGGGAGCTTTTTTCGCCTTGGCGACCTCGATAGCGCCGTTGTTGGTTGGGGTGCTGGTCATGCGCGTGGTCGTGGCCAACGCAGGCTTGCTGCTGGTCGGCGTTGTGCTCGCCAGCCTGGCTTTTTCCGCCTTTGGGTTGCTCTTTGGCTCGATCCCCACCCGCTCGGTGGGCAGTATCATGATGCCCAGTACGTTGGTGCGTTGGCCGTTGTTGTTCATCAGCGGCATCTTTATCCCGTTGGCGGAAATGGCCCCTTGGACGCGGGCGCTGGCCTACCTTTCGCCGCTGACCTATGCTCAGGACTTGATGAATCACGCCGTATTGGGCACAGGTGACCTGAACCCCTGGCTGGACCTGGCGCTGCTGCCGGTGGTACTGCTCGTCTTTCTCGTCTTGGCTGCCCGGATGCACCACCGCAGCCTGGTACTGGGAGCGGGATGAGTATCCGGTGGATGACTGTTGCCAATACACAGAGTAGGAGAAGGAGACAAAGTGCTGATCGAAAACTATGACCTGGAAGCAGTCGACTTGTTTCATCTTTGCGAATCAGTTGGCGGTGGGCCACGTGAAGCTGGAGGAGTGCACGGTTCTCCAAGAGTCTAAATATGCCGAACAGCAAGCTCAACTAACCGAACTGCTGGCGGCAGACATGCCGGCCATCGGTCTATGAAATCACAGTGAATCTCCCCGGCCACAGGCCGGGGAGATTCACTCAACACTGGAGGGCTTTGTATTCCCCCTCTTCTCTAAAACCGGGTAGACATTAGTCGCCCTGGTACTTGACATCCACGCCGATATAGGGGTATACTCCAAACTGGCTGCGCTATCCGGTTCACCTATCGCACTTGATATCGCGCAGCGTGCTTCAAAGGAGCAGAGTATGAGCAAACATATCTTTATCGTTGACGATGATGCATTGCTACGACGTAGTCTGGCTTTCAACCTGGAGAGAGCTGGTTACCGGGCGAGCACGGCGGCCACGGCAGAGGATGCACTGGCCCAGACCCGCCCCGATCCGCCGGATCTGGTGCTGCTCGACATTGGTCTGCCGGGTATGGATGGTCTGGACGCACTGCGCAACCTGCGACAACAGGTAGACGTGCCGGTGATTTTCCTCACCGCGCGCCGACGTGAACTGGACCAGGTGCTTGGACTAGAGCTGGGCGCCGACGACTATGTCACCAAGCCCTTCGACGTTGACGTGCTGCTGGCCCGCATCAAGGCCGTATTGCGACGGGCTGCGCCAGCGCCATCACCGGCTATGGAACCGTCGTTGTTGGTAGTAGATGATCTGGAGATAGACCGGGCAGCACACACCGTGACCGTAGGCGGGCAAGCGGTGGAGCTTTCCCCTCGTGAGTTTGATGTGCTCCATGCGCTGGCCGTGGAAACCGGCCGCGTCGTTTCGGTAGACGATCTACTGGCCCGCGTCTGGGGCGCGGAGTATGTCGGCGAGCCCCAGGTGGTCTACGTCCACATCCGCAAGCTGCGCGAGAAACTGGAGGACGACCCCAGTCATCCTCGGCGCATCGTGACCGTGCGAGGGGTGGGGTACAAACTGATGCACAAAACGTGAAACTCAAGTATGTCTCAAGCATCACGCTTCACGTGTCATTACCAGGAGGTGGTTGATGCATTCACTACGCATACGTTTGATTTTGAGTCACATTCTGCCTCTATTGATCGTGATCCCGGTAGTGGGCATCGCGCTGATCTACCTGTTGGAGACGGAAGTGTTTCTGACCGAGTTCTCTAACGAGTTAGAAGAAAAGGGTCTGATGGTCGCCGCTCTTGCCACCGACTATCCCCAGATTTGGGATGACCCGGCACAGGCCCAGCTCTTTGCTGACCGAATCGGTGGCAGTCTCACCGCCCAGGTGATGCTGCTGGACACTCGGGGCGTGATGTTGGCATCCACCGATGCCGCCGACCGGGGATCGTTGGGCCAGCAGGTAACCTTTCCTGGCTTCCGAGAGGCGTTGTTCACCGGAGCTACGATCCGTATGGACTATGGCGAGGATCCCGAGACTGGGGCTGCTGAAGTACTGTCACCGGTCACCATCAACGAGCAGACCGTCGGAGTGATCCGTCTGACCGATCCACTTTCCAGCGCCTACGAGCGTTTCATCCAGGCGCGTACTTTTGTCATCGCGGTGTTGATGTTGGGTCTGGCAGCCGGCGCAGGGATAGGTTGGTTCCTCGCGGTTGACCTGGCGCGGCCGATCCGGAGGGCCACGCGGGCGATCTCCCAGATGGCTAGCGGACATCGACCGCCAGTGCTGCCGGAACGAGGGCCGGAAGAGCTTCGCCTGTTGCTGCATGCCTTCAATGCACTGTCGAAGGAGCTTCAGCGACTGGAGAGATCTCGCAAGCGATTGTTGGCCAACCTGGTGCATGAACTGGCCCGGCCTCTGGGGGCGCTGCTCTCGGCAACCCAGGCGCTCGCCGGCGGTGCGGAGGAGGACTCGACCATGCGGCGCGAGTTATTCGAGGGAATGGAAGCAGAGATACAGCGGATGCGACGCCTCCTGGACGACCTGACCCACTTGTACGGCCAAACAATAGGGCCACTGGAACTGGATCGCAAGCCGACCGCACTCCACCCGTGGCTGATGCAGGTTTTAAGCCCTTGGCGGGAGGCGGCTTGGGGCAAGGACCTCCATTGGCAGGCCGACTTTCCCACCGACTTACCCCGGCTCGAGATAGACCCCGACCGGTTGGCGCAGGCATTAGGGAACGTGGTAAGCAATGCGATCAAATACACACCGCCAGGGAGCGAGGTCACAGTAAGCGCGGGTATGGAAGCGGGAAAAGTCTGGATCCGCGTGCTCGACTCCGGTCCGGGCATCACGCCAGAGGAACAATCCCGTATTTTCGCGCCATTCTACCGTGGCTCGGCAGGCCGCCGCTTTCCGCAGGGGATGGGGCTGGGGCTGAGTATTGCCCACGACCTGATCACGGCTCACGGAGGGCATATTGAGGTATCAAGTACTCCCGGTGCAGGGAGCGCCTTTACGATTTGGCTGCCTGGTTGATCGGCCGGTAGAGAACGCCATACTCGTAGAACCTTTCCCCGTACAAGTTGATGCTGCCCGATAGCTATCGGGCAGCATCTCCGAAAAATCTTCACCTGTTGCATCGTCTCTTGAGGTTTCCTTAAGGTTGTATGTAACTTCCCTTAAAGACAAAACAACATACTTTGTGGTATGCTAGCTGACGCGTGGGGATAGGACAGAGATGGCGGCGGCGACGTTCAATGTCCTTTATATGTTTGCATTATAAGACAGCTGGTCGGATAACAGAAATACCAATCGATGACAAAGAATGATAGGATGTGTCAATTTATTCGCAATATCCAAATCGGGACTATTCAGAGCAAATTCTCCAACAATTCTAATGGTTTTCTAACGGAGCGTTAATGCATTTTTAATCCCGGCCTACTATAATACGTGCAATCGAGAATCGGCGGATTCTCAAAGTTGATATTGGCGGTTTCGCCTGGATTCAAAAGGGGAAAGTATCTCGCCTCAGATGAATTCTTGGATTGCCAGGATCAACTGGTTGGGAATAGGACAAGCCAGTCTCTGATCCGTTTGTAGACCGTTGAATTCATTCGACAGCGAATTCCCCCTTACGAATCCACACAGATCCGCCTTGCCGTTGTCAGGTAGTATTCAGTCAAACTCAAATCTATATCTATTCAGGAGGTGGCACTATGTTGATGAGACCATTTGGCAGTTTCCGTTCCCCCTGGCAGGAGATGCGGCGCTTGCAGCGCGATATGAACCGTATCTTTGCCAGAATGCCCACGAGCTTTGAGGGCGAGGTCGCGCCAGCCTACCCGGCCATGAACGTCTGGACGAACGAGGATGGCGCCATCGTCACCGCCGAGCTGCCCGGCGTCAACCTGGAGGACATTGACATCTCGGTGGTGGAGAATACCTTGACCTTGAAGGGCAATCGCCAGCCGGACGAGTTGCAGGAGGGCGAAACGTATCACCGCCGGGAACGCGGCTGTGGCACATTTGCCCGGACCTTCCAGTTGCCTTTCCAGGCCGAGGTGGACAAGGTCGAAGGCGTTTTTGAGAAGGGCGTGCTGCGCGTCTTGCTGCCTCGCGCCGAAGCCGAAAAGCCGAAAAAGATCGCCGTCAAAGCTGGTTAGAGGTTTATGCACGGCACATCGGATTGGAACAGTCCGCATTAGCTTATGAGGAGGTTCAATTATGAGTAACGAGACCAGAGATTTGCAGGTTCAAGAAGTGGAGAAACAAGAGGTCATGGAAAGCGGCGCCGAGCGCACGCGAGATCAGATCGCCTTCGTGCCGCGCGCGGACATTTACGAGACGAATGAAACCATCGTCGTCGTCGCCGATATGCCCGGCG
>Ga0180433_10008371_pt1 | contig 12889 bp, 13 predicted proteins | sample SS_ome_8_FD_132980 | JGI IMG/M metagenome (GOLD analysis project Ga0180433, IMG submission 132980) | Hypersaline lake sediment archaeal communities from the Salton Sea, California, USA - SS_1_D_1 metaG | ecosystem: Environmental > Aquatic > Non-marine Saline and Alkaline > Hypersaline >... | reverse complement strand
TATGTTTTCATGGTATTCACGCTTATCTATGTTCCATGCATAGCAGCAATAGCAACCATAAAGCAGGAAACAAAATCATGGAAATGGACTGCCTTTGCAATTGTTTATTCCCTGATTCTTGCATGGATAATATCATACCTTGTTTTGCAGATAGGCTATCTATTGGGGTTCGGGTGAAAAAATGCTTAAGCAGGTACTTGAATTGATATCCAAAGGAAAATCATCTATTTCAGAGATTGCAAAAGAAATGCGGGTTGAAAATTCATCTGTTATTTCTGCAATAAGTGAATTGAAAAGACTGGGTTATCTTGAAACAAATGCCGCATGTTCTATGGATAAACCCGCATGCAGCAGCTGTCCATTTGCAAAAAAGGCAGCTAGTATGGGAACTGTTTTCAGTTTGACAAAAAAAGGAAAAGAATATCTGAAGAAGGACTAAATCTTCACTTTTTTCTTTTTCGGATTCTTTATATCTTTAATCTCAACTCCTTTTTTCATGAATTTGTCAAGAATGTAATATGCGATTATACCGATAATGAGTATTATCGTTCCATAAATTACTGCATCCCATCCCACGTTAATCATCATGAAGAGAGTGGTGGCTATTGCAATAACAGGAAGGACAGGCATTTTTCCAATGCTTATGGGAACCTTGAAAGCCCTTTTCATTTCCGGTTTGTCGTACCTCAGCTTGATCAGAGCGGCATTAATCACCACGAATGTAGCAAATACTGTGAAATTTGTCAGGTTTGCCACAACTTCAATGTCTCCAAGAAGGAAAAACGAAAGAGTCAGCAAACCGACAACCGCTATGGCACCCCACGGAGTCCTTCTGGATGGATTCACGTATGCAATAGGCTTGGGCAGTGCTCCTGAATCAGCCATCCCGTAAACGATCCTTGAAGCTGCCAACATTATCAGGAGAACAGTATTACCGGTTGCAAACAATGCTATTATGGAGAATATCATGAATGCATCACTGCTCCATGCTACGGAAACAACATCCGCAAGAGGTGAAGTGGATTCTGCAAGCGCGTTGAAATCAACAACACTAACCGCCGCTATCGCCACAAGAATATATATTACTGTGGTAAGTATGATTGCAATTATAAGCGCCCTTGGCATATTAACCTCCGGTTTCTTGACCTCCTCGGCCATTCGGACCATTTCTTCAAAACCAATATATGCAAAGAATACGAGGGCTGCGGCTGCCATTATCCCGCCCCAGGATGTAACTTCAAAATAATCAACGCTTCCGAAATAAGGGATGCCTATGAAAATTATTACCAACAGTCCCGCACCTTCAATCAACGTCCCAACAATCGCAAACCAGGCTGCTTCCTTCACACCATATGCTATCACAAGCGAAAGCAGTATGACAAGCGCCACTGCAGCTATAATCAGGGGAATACCTGCTATTGCTTCAAAATACCCTCCGAAACCCAGCGCAACGGTTGCCGAGCCTATGATCCCGCTTATCGCAATCATCCAGCCTACTATGAATGCAAGCTTTTTTCCGAATGCGTTTTTGGTATAAACATATTCTGCTCCTGCTTTCGGGAAAATAGATGACAGTTCAGCATAGCTTAGCGCGCTTAATCCTGAAACGAATGCTGCAATTATGAATGCTATCCAGGTTGCGTTTCCTGCAAGTCCTGTTGCTTTTCCGATAAGAGCATATATCCCCGCACCTAGTATTATTCCAACTCCGCATGCGGTAGCTTCCCATAATCCGAGTGCACGTTTTAATTCAGCCATGCCTGCAATATCGATGAATAAATATAAAAATAAAACGTTAGATGCTTTTCTCAATGAAAAAGGTAGTCTCATGTTGCTATAAACTCAGTACCTTGGCAGCACAAAAGACCCTTAAAAAGGAGGAAATGCTTTTGATGGCCTTGTTACTGCCTTATTTGCAAGTTCGGCTACCGAGCCGATGATTATATCATTAGGCGGAGTAGGAATAGCACTTCTCCGTCCTGCGAAAACAGAAACAAATTATGCCGATTTTCTTGCGGATTAGCGTTGAGCTCTAAAAAGAATATAAAACAAATGTATGGTCAGGAAAAAACATGTTCTTTGGCGGGGTCATATAGCAACTCCTGCTGGTGGTACAGGGGATAAAAGAAGAGGGGGATACGCAATACCTTCCAGTTAGGTTTAAAAGAATACTATCAGAAAACTCCACATGCAGGAATACATAGATATTTTTATGGAGGTTATTTTCAGGTTTGTTGATTTGGTTATGGCACCGGTTACGGACCAGAGAATGCTTTGGACAGCCGTTCCACTGGTAATGGCCACATTATTCATGACCCTTTATTTCGGAAAGTACAGGAAAGAGGAGCTCGGCTGGAATACTGCATTCGGAAATACGATGGTTTTCTTGTTTATTTCCCTTAACCTTATCCAGTATATGTATTATTCCGGTGATGGGGGTTCCTGGGACAATCTTTTTGCCAACACCTTTTATCTTACCATTACCCTTATACTTGCAGGAATAGCGCTTTTGTTTATGTTTATAACCTATTATCATTTACTACCAAAAAAGGTAGCGTTTTTCCTGTTTTCCGCACCACCGGTTAATGTATCTGTCTATGTTCTTATGACTATAGTTTATACTGGCGTAGCTGCTGATTACATAACCCTGATTGCAGGTATTTTGCTTTTCCTGGTAATATTCCTAATACTCAAGGGCATACAGAAGATAGAAGAGATGGCAGGGCATCCTGAGGGCTTGTTTGCACCCAAGGAAGAAGAGCCGGAAAAGAAGGAAAAAACAGAAAAGAAAAAGAAAGAAGAATAAAACTCTGCTATTGCCTGATTGCCACGAATCCGAGTATTGAAAGGATCAATGCACTTCCGCAACAGCATCCACTGTCGTAATAGTAACTATCATCATAGTAGTCATCCTCCCAGTAGTCGTCTTCATAATAATCTGTTGCAAATCCAATTCCTGAGACTGAAAGCACAAGAATAGCAATCCCTAAGATTAAAGCTGCCTTGTTCATGGGATGGTTTCTTCAATTACCTTTAAAAACTTAACAATGGAATCCAAATCGTGGTAATATGGAAAGAATGGATATGATTTTTACTGGTTTTTTGATTGTAATCCTGGTAGGAGTCTTTGTTGTTGTTTACAATACAAGCCAGGAAAGTGACTGCTGTGGTGCCGGAATTTCAAAAGAGCAGAAGGTTTTTTTCCTTATTAAATACGGGGAAAATGAAACCGGCGTTGCAGAGCAGCTTTCTGACGGCTCTTACAGATTGCAGGATGGAACAGCTATATCAAGAGGAGATGCCGAGGTCGTTGAGTCTTACGAAGACCAGGAGGGCTATTACTGCTGTCCTATGGACCCGGTTTGCGGAACTGACGGAAACACATACATGAGCATATGTGCTGCTGCGCTTGCAAATGTCCAGATTGCATATGCAGGAGTTTGCGGGGAATGCGAATGCGAGCCTTGTGATGAATGTGTTGAGCCGGAGCCGGAACTAAGATTTGTCTGCGCCAATGGTCAGATTGTTGTCAACAGGATTGACTGCGGTGGAGATGAAGACTGCGCTTATGTGGTTGGGATGCATTACATATGCCCTGATCAGTCTGTTGTGGATGACCCGTCAGAATGTGATGTTCCGACCCAGACTGCGGTAGCTGCTTATGTTCCTGCTGATATCCAGACTGTTTACGAATGTTCAGATGGAAGGGAAGTCAGCAGTGCGGCAGATTGTTCAGCAAACTGCGGACCTGTTGGAACTGCAACTGCCTATGTTCCTGACAACCAGGGATATGGTGGAACTGTTGATACGGTCTACGAATGCTGGGATGGAAGCATTGTAGCAACTCCGAGTGATTGTCCTTTGTACTGTGATGACCCATGCGACTGCGGTAATGAGTACGACCCGGTTTGCGTGAACGGCCAGACATACAGGAATCCATGCTATGCGGAATGTGATGGATTCGAGGATTATGAAGAGGGGGAATGCAGGCAGCCCTGTGCTGAATTGGGCGGAAGATGCACTCCTATAGGTTCTACTACAACCCCCCTGACACATGTTGCAGGAATCGGACAATCCGAATACCCGACATGCTGTGAGCAGGGAACCTACTGCGACCCTGACGGCTATTGTGTGCCTGATGTTGACCAATGCGAAGAAGTAGGAGGAAGATGCACAAAGGACGAAGACTGCTGCGAAGAGCTTGTATGCGGACCGAACAATATCTGCGAATCAGAAGAAGAATGCCATGATGAAGGCGAAATCTGCGGATATTACGGATACGTTACTGGTGCGGCAATGGCAGAAACATTCCTTGGTGAATGCTGCGAAGGCTTGATTTGCATAGATAATGTCTGTACCGAAGAAGAGCAGGAGTGTGCGGAGGAATACTACAACTGTGTGCGTGATGAAGACTGCTGCGGGGACATGTACTGCTCAGATTACGGCCAGTGCAGGATGCCTTGCGTGGAGTTTGAAGGCGAATGCAATTCAACACACCGCTGTTGCGATGGATTATTCTGTCTCGATGGTATGTGCCTTGAGGAAACCTGTGCTGATGAACAGGAATTCTGCAGGATGCCTGAAGATACGGAATATGGACCTCAATACGACTGCTGCGAAGGCTATGTCTGTGTGGATAATGTCTGTGTTGAAGAAGATGAAGAAGAACAGCAGGGAGAGCTCTGTTCAGGTGCAACAGAAGGTCCTGAATGGGATAACCCTGAAAGCTGCGCAACAGGCTACTATGAAGGAGTATGGGGAACATACTGCGGTTACTGTGGTGACGATAGAGAATACAGGTACTACTGTGTAGTTGAATACGGCTATGAGCCTACAGGAGCGCCTACTGAGACTCTTACAGATGAAGTCGCACTTTCCTTTATAGACTGCGCACGCGGATGTTCAGGAACAATGTGCAAATAGCTCTTTTCTTTTTCTTTTTATTTTTTATTTTAATTCGTAATGGTTACTCTTCTTCAGAGAATTTTTTTATTTCATCGAAGTGTTCCACTATCAATTTTGCTTTTGCTTTTCCGAACCTGAACGGAAATTTGTCGCTCTCATCTCTTTTCAGTATGATGAGCTTGTTTCCTTTGTATTCTCCATATTCAACCGGCATAAAAATTACCTCCATATTATGAAAACGCCCCGGAGAGGACTCGAACCTCCGGCCTGCTGATTTCCGTGAACGACGAATCGTTCATTGCTCGCCGTTCGAACCGAACAGCGATTAACAGTCAGCCGCTCTACCAACTGAGCTACCGAGGCAGAATTTGTAAGACTATTCTTTACTGTAAATAATTAAAAATCTACTGTAATTCTTTCAGTGGCTTATAGGTGACTTCTGCGATAAACGAAATGGATTTAAACATTTGCCATAATCTTAATATTGTCTCTGGTGGTATTTTGGAGAAAATAAAGATGGAGATTGCAGGAGAGATAACCCTTTCGGGCAATCCAGGAGAAACCATGAGGAAATGGCGTGAAATTTTCGATATAAGCCAGGTAGAACTTTCCAAAAATCTTGATGTTTCTGTATCAACAATCAGTGATTATGAGGGAGGGAGAAGAAAGTCCCCCGGAAGCACTGTTATCAAGAGATTCGTAGATACCCTTTTCAAGATAGATTCGTCAAGAGGGGGAAAGATGGCCCAGAAGTTCATGGAAAGAGAAAAGACAACAGAGGATTTCTTTGAGGTCCATGAATTTGCCAGAAGCATTCCGCTAACTGATTTTGTAAATCTGATAAAGGGAAAGATAGTAACCAATCAGGAAGTAGTTGACAATTCAAGAATCTATGGATATACTCTTATTGACAGCATAAAAGTAATCCTTGACATGCCATTCTCATATTTCCAGACTCTTTACGGAAGCGTTAACGAGCGTGCATTTATTTTCATGGGAGTCAGCACAGGAAGAAGTCCGTTTGTAGTGTTACGTGTAAGCCCTACAAAGCCTTCAGCCGTTATTCTTCATAACCTTGACCCTGCTAAAGTAGACAAACTGGCAATGAAAATATCAGAAAAGGAAAAAATACCGATAATAGTGACAAAAATGCCAGTAAGTGAAATAAAAAAGGTACTGACAAGGCTTTAGTGGATTCTGAATCTTTCTTCAACTATTCCTGCAATAACTATATCATCGTGCGTTATTCTTGCTGTTTTTGCCATAGTATCCATAGCCATGTCAGGGTCTTTGGCAAATGCATCTGCAAATGCTACCACGCTGTGAATGTATCCTTCTTTTGAAAGCCTTACTATATTGTCAAGGGCACCGATTGTTATCTCCGGATTAATGTCCATAGTCCGGTTAAGAAGTTTCATAATCGATTCTTCCTTTTCTCCAGACATGAGTATTTCTGTTGCTACTATAACTGAGCGTTCTGTTATATCCGGATGATTAAGTATTATCCTGCCCCACATCACATGGGGTTTTTCAAGTTTCCTGCCATCCTCAAGCTCTATGCGGTATAAAAATTCCCTTATTATGTTCTTGAATTCTTCAGGGCTGGTTTGTTCCTTTACCTCTTTCACCATATCTGCTGTACGGTTGTCTTTGTCTCTTATTGCCTCAATTAATGAAGGCGCCCTCTCCCCAAGCACAGTACTTATAGCATTTTCAGCAGCAAGCCTGAATTTGCCGTCAAGCACTTTCCTTGTTGCTTTTCTCTTTTTCTGTACATCTGTCATCCTGTTAAGAACATGCTCCGTGGTTCCGTTGCTACTTTTTCTGCTTCTCATATTTATACCTCTCATTGATATTAATTGTGATTGTGTGTATGTTATAAAACGTTTATAAAAGTTGCTTCAAAGGAGCTTCAGTTTTCCGAATAATTCATCTAATTTCTTTTCTTCCCATGGTCCTATACCCACACAAGTAACCGTTCCCGCTTCAATCTGCGTATGTCCTGCATCCCTTATCAATTCGCACGGTATTCCTTCTCTTTTTGCAGTCTCAAAATGTTCAAGCAGGCCATCCAGTCCTTCAACCTTTAAAACGACTTTTTTCTGACCTTCTCTTTCCCATGCTTTTGCTATGTCCATATTAACTTTAAGCGTTTTCTGGTATGCTGATAATGAAGCGTGGCTGACCTGGGCTGCGAGCTTTCCACGGCCCATGTCAATATCTTTTCTTACAATGATAACCTGTTTATACATACTCTTCACTTGCTTTTTTCTATTTTTATTTTTACCTGCCTTCCGTCAATAACGCTTTCATCCATCTCTTTTGCTGCCTTAAATGTTACCTCGCTTGCGTTTACCATATTTTGGAGCTGATCCTGATTCTTTTTTACTATGGCTTCTATTTCTTTTTCAGTATCCATGCTCACTTTTATTTTGTCTTTTTCAACCAGGCCTGCAATTTTCCTAAGGTTCTGTATCCTTCTTTTAACCTCGTTAAGAATTCCCTCCTCATACATCTCTTCATCAATTCTTTTGCTTATGTGGACCTTTCCTCCTTCGAATTCGGATGAGGATACATCTCCGGAAGGACGTTCTTCAGATGTTTTCACTTCTTTTGCATTCATCAGCTTAGTGATGACACCTGCAAAGTTTGCCACAGCATCTATAACTTCATGCGATTTGGTTTCAATATGTATAGTCCTAACAGGCCACCTGGTTTTGATTCCTGTTTGCTGTCTTGCAAGCAGACCCTTTGAGATTATGTCCTGTATTATTGCCATTCTTTTCTCTGATATTGCATCTATCTTTCCTTCATCGTCAACTGGCAGGCCCATAAGTGATACTGATTCTATTTTTTCAAACTGTTTGAAATACTTCTGATAAAGGTATTCGGATACAAATGGAGCTACGGGATTGAGAAGCACTATGGATTTTTCAAGGGCGATGTAAATAGTATACAGTGCCTCATCAGCCCTGTTCCCTTTTGATATCCTGTCTTTTGCTATTTTCATGTAAAATCTGCTTAAATCATTCGATATAAAACCCCTAATGCTCTTTACTGCCTTGTTTACTTCATAATTGCTGAATGCTGTCCTATAGTTTCTTATGGTGCTGTTAAGTCTGCTTATCAGCCATTTGTCCTCTTCCTCAAGTTCCAGTGCACCATCAATCTTTTTCTTGGGGTAAAACCTTTCAAGGAATGTTACAAGATTATAGAGTATATTTATGTCAGAGCGTGCAGTTTTCAGTTCTTCCCAGCTGAACTTCAATTCATCCCATACAGTATTGCTCAGGCTCCATAATCTGAAAGTGTCGGCTCCGTACTTTTCCATTATCTCTTCAAGCGGTATGAAGTTTCCAAGGGATTTGCTCATTTTTTCTCCATGTTCATCAACAAAGAATCCATGCATAAGGAGTCTTTTGTATGGAGAATGCTCGTATCTTACAATTCCAGAACCAAGCAAAGAATAAAACCACCCTCTTATCTGGTCCTGGCCTTCTATTATTACATCTGCAGTTTCACCGTATTTTTCTGATTCTTCTTTTGAAAGTGAAGCCCATATCGCATTTCCCGAATCAAACCATACATCAAGAACATCAGGGATACGGCTCATCTTGCCACCGCATTCACAGTCTAGCTTTACCTCATCAATATATGGCCTGTGCAGTTCCTTTACCTTGGGAAGCTCATCTTTAGAGCCAATAACTGTGGTATCTTTGCACGATTCACATTTCCATATAGGAAGCGGAATACCCCAGTATCTTTGTCTTGATATACACCAGTCAGGAGCTGTCGATACGAATTCCCTGAATCTTTCACCTGCAAAACCGGGGTGCCATGCTGTTTTCTGTATTTCATCAGCCATCTTGTCTTTAAGATTTGAGACGGTAATGAACCACTGTTTTGTTGTAAGGAATATCAAAGGCGTTTTGCATCTCCAGCAATGAGGATACCTGTGCTTTATCCTTTCTTCATGCAGCAGGCTACCGTTATCTTTGACTATCTTTATTATCTCCGGGTTTGCCTCGCGTACGTTCTTTCCTTTAAAATATTTACCTGCTTCTTCTGTATAGCTTCCTGTTTCATCAACAGGTGAAAATACTTCTATCTCAAATCTTTTTCCTATTATGAAGTCTTCCTGACCGTGTCCTGGTGCACAGTGAACAAGGCCGCTTCCTTCTTCAAGAGTAACGTATTCGTCGCTCAACACGACTTTTCTGTCATACTGTTTCCCTATCTTATCCTGGAACGGGTGCTCATATTCTACCCCCTTTAGCTTTCTTCCAGGTATCTCCTCAAGGATAACCGCACTTTTTCCCATAAGTTCCATAACATGGTCAAGCCTTTCTTTTGCAAGATACCATATTTCATTGTCAACCTGCGCTTTTACATATGTAAATGTCGGATGTGCCATGACCGTCATGTTTGCTACAAGTGTCCATGGGGTTGTTGTCCATATTATAAGAAATTCATTATCCCCTTCTTTTTTTCTGAATTTTACGAAAATGCTCGGGTCAGTTTCTTCACCGTATTCAAGCTCATAATTTGCCATGGTGGTTTCGCATCTGTAGCAGTAAGGCAGTACGTAAGCCCCTTCATTCATAAGGCCCTTTTCCCATGCCATTTTCAGAGTGTACCATGAAGAGTTAATATATTCATCTTTGTATGTGATATATGGAGAATCCCAGTCCATCCACACCCCCAGGCGTTTGAACTGCTCGCCCATAACACCTACGTATTTCGTGGCAAATTCCTTGCATTTCTCTATGAATTTTTCTATTCCAAGTTCTTCGATTTCTCCCTTGTTTTTTATACCTAGTTCCTGTTCTACTTTAACTTCTATAGGAAGTCCATGGGTATCATAACCTGGCTGTGCTCTAACGTCCTTCCCGTTCATTCTGTGGTATCGGCATACTGAATCCTTAATCACTTTATTCCAGCCTGTTCCAGGATGGATGTGTCCTGTGGCGTATGGAGGGCCGTCACAAAAATAGAATTTTTCCTGTGTTTTTTCCACTGCTTGCTTTGCTTTTTCGTATGTCTTGTTTTTTTTCCAGTATTCAAGAACCTCTTCCTCTACCTCTTTGTGATTATACATAAGAAACCTCCTGAGAAGTAATAGGATATTTTATCCTACCCCGATGTTTTTAAAGTATTGTCTGGTAATTTACGATACATTTTAAAACACTTCTCTTAACAATTAACATATGAGGCGCACTTTAAATAGAGTACCAAACCAGCCAACCAGAAGGCAATTTATAAAGTTTACAGCATCAGCCGCTGCTTTGGTGCTTATTAAGCCAAATGCATTGCTGGCAGAAAAACCAGCAAAAGACCTACCAACTGATCCGCTCAAGTCAGAAAAACTTCCATCACTTCTCAAAGACATAAAAGGCACAGATGGTGAAAAAATCAAACAGCTCTTCGAGCTGCTTAAAGATAAACTTAAGACAGTTAAATCCAAATATGATGATCGCCCCCCGAGGACCGTTGACCAAACAATTGCCAAGGGAGGGGATTGTACAGAATTTGCCCTTGTTGTTCTTGCATCATTTAAACATCTTGGAATTGAGGGGGGTGCAACAATCGTTCATTTCAAAGATGCTTCTGAAGACATGAATCACATGGTTGGTTATGCAGGAATCTATGGAAACAAAATCCACGTTGATCCCCAGGCAGATAAGCTTGGTGTAATAGGCGATGGCAAGGAATATGATAAAATTTCAGAAATGAATATCGAAGAAGCTAAAAGCATGTATTACCGGGAGCTTGGAAACCATTATTCCATGAAAAACAAGCATGACAAGGCAATAGAAGCTTTTGAGCAATCCCTGTGTTTTTATGAAAAGGACGCGTATGTCCACCATAAGCTAGGTTATCTTTACCAGGAAAAAGGAAAAAAGAGCGATGACCTTGAGCACAAAAAGAAATCCTACTGCCACAACAAACGTTCAAGCGAACTTCTTCCTGAAAATGAAAAGTACAAGAAAAATACGGCAATGTCTGGATTTAATTATGAGGTAAAATTGGGTGAGAAATCCTTCAATGAAGGAGAATATTCAGAGGCAAAAACGCATTTTGAAAATGCAGTTGAGCTGGGAAAAGGTTATGTTCCAAAGGAGCACATAAAAGTAATCAAGGGCTACATAAAGCAATGTGAATAGTTTTTACTTTTTTTGTTTGATTAATATCCATGCGATTGGTGCTGTTCTGTTTTGTTCTGGTTTTGACTGCAGGCTGTATACATGAAACTGCAGATGCTCAGATGTCTGAAAATATATCTGAAGAAATTACTGAAGCGCCAGTTTTATCGGTTGAAAATATGACAATTACTCCTGAAGTTATTGATGAAGAAACAGAACAGGCAAATGAAACGAACCAAACATTAAATGAAAACCCCGAATCCAATGAAACTTTGCCGCAAGAGACAAATGAAACAGTGGCTGAACCAGAAGAAATAGATGGCCTGTTTTTCGGAGGAGGCAGGTATGTGCTTGTTCTTGATGATGTTGCGTGGTATGGCGATAAGTCCTGTGCTATAGTTACAATAGCCTATGCAAATGCAACTGCTATCAAAAAGGATGTAATGTGCCCACGCAGTGATTATTACTGGACTGATTCTGCAGGAATGAGATTCAGATTCAAGGTAATAGATGTTGCAGCAGGATATTCAGGTGAGGCATGGGCCGACATAATAATATATGGTTAGATTCTGATTTTTCCTTGCTCATGAAGTTTTCTTATCAGGTGAATGCTGCCACAGACAAGAAGAGCGTCGCCTTTTTCCCTGGCATCCTCAAATGCTTTTGCAGGGTTCTGTTCCAATGATGATTTAGTATAAAATGTCGCTTCTTTTGCAATATTTTCAGCAGAAACGCTGTCGTCACCGAATTCTGTTGCTGTGATGTGTGATGCATGGGGTGCTACCAGTGAAATCATTTTTCTCCAATCCTTTGTTTTCTTTGCTGAAAATAAAACAGATAAGTTTTCATAATCAAAAAGGTGGAGATTTGCAACAAGATTACCTATTCCCTCAGGATTGTGTGCTGCATCTACTATCAAAAGGGGTTTTTTTGATAATATTTGTATTCTTCCTGGATGAATCGTTTTCTCCACGCCTGCTTTAATTTCTTCTTCCTCTACACCCATCTCTTCTGCAGCCGCTATTGCAAGAGCTGCATTTTTTACCTGGTAATCCCCAACCATCTTTGTTTTTACTTCCTTGTAAAACTCATATCCGAGATAGTCAAACACATTTCCTGAATCAGATATCTCTGCTTTTTCACAGAAGAAATCCCTGCCAAGAGACCTTAATCTGCCTTCAGTTTCTTCAACTTCTTTTTTAATTATTCCAAAACCATCTTCGGCTCCTGTTATTGCCAGGTTTCCTTTTATTGTTCCTGCCTTTTCCCATGCTATTTTATCTATCTCCTCTCCAAGAAAATCAGTGTGGTCCCTGCTTACATTTGTTATTATGGAGATAGCAGGATATGCGACATTGGTGGCATCATATCTGCCTCCCATCATTACTTCAACAACTGCGAAATCAGCATTCTTGTCTTTGAAGTATTTGTATGCAAGGGCAGCCAGCCCTTCCCAGTATGTTATAGCATACCCTGCCCTGCTCACTCTTAATATATCTTCTTCATAATCAATGAGTTCTTTCTCATCTATCCATTTGCCGTTTATCTGAATTCTTTCTCTTGGAGAGATGGTATGCGGAGAAAAAAATGAGCCTACTGTATACCCATCTTCCTTGAGTATGTTGGATAAATATGCAGTAGTAGAACCCTTTCCGTTTGTTCCGCCTACAAGTATTACGCGTAAATCATCCTGTGGGTTCCCTATCGCATCCATAAATTTTTTCATTCTTTCAAGGCCCGGTTTCGCATTTGTGCCGAGTTCTTCAAGTGGTTCCAACATTTTTCTCAGCCGCTTTAACTACATTATCCAGAAGCATTGCAACAGTCATAGGCCCTACTCC